>Ga0208195_1000320_pt1 | contig 65885 bp, 68 predicted proteins | sample AD_UKC077_MetaG_FD_184441 | JGI IMG/M metagenome (GOLD analysis project Ga0208195, IMG submission 184441) | Active sludge microbial communities of municipal wastewater-treating anaerobic digesters from USA - AD_UKC077_MetaG (SPAdes) (version 2) | ecosystem: Engineered > Bioreactor > Anaerobic >... | reverse complement strand
AAGGGACTCCTTTGTGGTGTTCTGTTTGTCTTATCAACAACTTATATACCACAAACGCGAGTCCCTTTCACTAACTTCTTTGCCTCTTTATTCTCTTTTTACTCCCAATACCCCCCAATAGGGGTGCGAAACTTGAGTAATAGACTCAATAATAGGGTAGATAAATATGAAAACCATTGGAATAATTGGAGGCCTTGGTCCAGAGTCAACAATAGATTATTACAAAGAAATTATTGGAGCATTCAACACAAAATATGTTGCTTTAGCATATCCGGAAATAGTTGTTTATAGCGCGAATATTAACGAGTTCATGAGATTTGTTGAAGCTAAGAATTGGTCCGGACTTTCAGAATGGTTGTTGGAAAAAATTTCCTCTCTTCAACGCGCTGGTGCTGAATTCGCTGCAATTACCTCCAATACTGCACATGTTGTATTCGATCAGATAAAAACAAAATCACCAATACCGCTACTGAGCATAGTTGAGGAAGCATGCAACAAAGCCCAAGAGATGGGATTAAGGAGAATCGGGTTAATGGGCACCAACCTTACGATGGAGGCTGATTTTTATAAAAAGTCATTTATTTCTAAAGGAATGTCGATTGTTATTCCTTCTGAAAAAGAACGAGCATTAATCCACCATAAACTATTTTCAGAAATTGAGTTGGGGATATTGAAAGACTCTACAAGGGATGAACTTTCGGCCATTGCTAAAAGAATGGCGGACGAGGAAAAAATCGACTCACTAATCTTGGGCTGCACAGAGTTGCCACTGATTCTCACAGAAAGTGGATTTGGAATTCCATTTTTAAACACAACATATATTCACTGTCAGAGCATTATAAGATATTGTATTAATGGTTAAAAGGTCATAACAAAGGCATGCACACGGACGCGGGCTGCCGCCCGCGCCGGTGATGCCCGGCGTTGGGCAGGAGATAAAATATGGATACTCAGCAAATAGTTAATAATGCAAAGAGACTTTCCAAGCTGAATCAGAATGCACAAGATGATTTCAGTTATTCAAATGGGCCTTATACCCAAGTATGTGAATTTCTTAGGAATTATGCTGGTGAAAAGAGTCCATTTTATAAATCAGCCTTAGATTTGCAAGGGATGACCTACGATGTTCGGGCAAGGTCTATCTCTTCCGTCCTTCTATCATTTGCTGAGTATATTGAGGCTGGATTAAAGGAAGAAATAACCCCAGAAAGACGTGCGCAAATAGAAATTGTAAATGATCTTCTTGATCAGGCAAACAGACTTATTGAAGATAATTCTGTTCATGGTGCAGCTCCTGCCGTTTTGATAGGTGCTAGTCTTGAAGAGTTCCTTAGAACCTGGGTAGAGAAAGAAGGTCTATCTTTAGGTAATATGAAACCTTCTCTCGATTCTTATGCAAAGATTCTTAGAGAAGCTGATCTGATAGATAAACAAGATGTAAAAGATATTACTGCTTGGGCAGGCATTCGCAACGATGTGGCTCATGGGCATTGGCAAAAAGTTGAATCAAAAGACAAAATCTCCCTTGTACTTCAGGGAGTGAATCTTTTTTTACGTAAGTACCAGTAAAAGCCCAACCAAATAATCCAGCAGACGGCTTACAGCCGCCGCTGATCATTACATTAGCTCCATCAATACGATATATTCAGGAGAGTATTCATGGATGAATGGAAAGAGAACTTTCCAGTCGTAGATTCGTTCAGGAATGCAGCTGGGAAAGGAATAGACTTCAATCTCACAGTATATCAGACTCCATCTGGATATACTGTGAAGGCTGAGGAAACAGAAGAGAGCAAATGTGATAGATTTGGATACCATTTTGAGTCTTTTGCAACTGATTCACCATTCACTGCTCTTTGGGATTTGAGAGGAAAGATCAGGAAAGAATTATCAATAAAATACGTAGACGGTTATGGAGAACATATTTCCTTAACTCATGACGAAATTGAAGGTCGTATTTGTTATTCAAAAGAAGATGATAGCATTATCATAGAAACGGACGGCGATAAAATTACTATGAAAGAATTTTGGGACATTATATCAAGCTATGAAGGCTTTGAAATCAGTCTTAAAATCAAGAGAGCATAAATAAGAGCTAACAAACGAATCCACCGGACGGCTTACAGCCGTCGGTGAGCCGTGGCGTTATGCATCTCCAGATAGCGAGGATTAATTATGGCTTTCAGTGAGATTGAGTTAAAAAGAATTGATAAAGAAGTTGGAGGTCTTTGCAAAAAGCGCAGCCCTGCTCATATCAAAGACAAACTTAGTTTGGAATATCGGATAAAAGGGCATGGGGTCATTATATATCCTAAGTTCCCGGTGAATTGTAACGATAATTCGCCTAATCAATTAATATATTAAGATATTTGGTGCATTTTGCCTCGTTATAAGATATGCATTGTAACAAGGTGTGTCCGAGATGAAATTGCATCCAAGTCATTAATATTACTTACTAATACTTATTCCTCGTTACAATTCACCGGGAACTCAGGATATATGAACGCAGGCCCCACTGGGATAACCCAAATAAATGGACTGAATCACCTGATGCAAAGCTCAAATATGTTCGCACTTCCAATGTATGGCAATTGTTTTGGCAAAGGGCTAATGGCAAGTGGGTTAGCTATGAGCCTCTTCCTTTCAGCAATGATCTCAAATCACTTGTTGAGCACATTAATTCAGATCCACACGGGTGCTTCTTTGGCTGAAAAACCGCATAACCAAACAATCCACCGGACGGCTTACAGCAGTCGGTGATCGTTACGTGTGTGCCAGGCATGGCGCAGAGCTAGCGAGGTGAAAGTCCTTGCGCCAGGTAGCGGAGCCGAAGGCTAGGAGAAGGGCAAGGGCGTCATCGTGAGGTAGGATCTGGTGATCACCGGAGGATGAAACCACCACTGGGAGGCGGGAAGAGGACGCTCCGGTTCGAGGAAAATCAGAGCGATGAACTGCACGAAGAGCTTGCCATCCAGACTCTGCTCCGATGAGACAGCCACACGCCTGAGGTTCAACCGCTCTTTGAGATTGTCGAAGGCCTTCTCCACCAAGTCCTTGTTCCGGTAGATCTCAAAGGCTTCCTGAGCATCCTTTATCTCATTGCTCAACAGGGCAAAATACCCGTAATTGCGTTTCGCCTCTGCAAGAGCCTCTTCCTTGGCAAGGGCCTTCATGTTGATGCTACTTCCTCCGAGACCGAGAACCGGCAATATTCCGACCAAGGAGTCGGACGCGACTGCTATTCCTGCGGCGGAAATTTCGCCCGTAATACATGCATTGCTCGGCGAAAGGAGAATCAGATGAGCGGAAAGCAAGGCCAGAATGGAGATGAAATGCCGGGAGAGCGAGACTTGATTGCAGAAGGTCTCTATCCCTGGTTTCTTGGTGCGGTTCTTCTAGCTGGGGCGTTGGTTGTTCCAATCGTAACGGTCATACTGATGGATGAAATTTCTCCGGCAGTGGCATGGATTGGCGGAATCATATCCGCGGTCGTTTTTTTGCTGTGCCTCGACAAGAGAGGCAATTGGCGAGAAGCAACCGCATTTCCCGCTATCGGTGTCGCCGTTGTCGGTGCAACAATCTACCACTACAACACTGGCCACCCCATTTGGATAACTGGTGGCGTACTTGGGTTTTTATTCTTCTCTGTATTCGGAGCTTTAGACGTTGTGATCGGAAAACTGTTGCGGGGCAAAGTCTGAAACGAAGAAAAGCGGTCAGCCAACCAAGGAGTCCAGCCGACGCGCTACGCGCGCGGCTGACTCCACCCGGTTCGGCTCATGAGATCATAACCATCCTTGACATGGTCATTTCATTTGACTACAACTGTATCAATAAGGAGGGTATCTATGAAAACAATGGGTATTAGCCAATTCAAAGCACATGCTTTAAAAATATTAGACCACGTAGCAAAAACACATGAAGAAATAATAATTACAAAGCGCGGGAAACCACTGGCACAAATAATTCCCTGCCAAAATAAAGATAAAAACCCTATACCAGGTAAATTAGCCGATGCCTTCATTTTTGAGAAAGATATCATCACTCCTCTCGGAGAAGAGGTGTGGGAATCAAGTAAATGAAGTACTTGCTTGATACACATACCTGGATATGGTGGCACATGCGTCCACAAAATCTATCAGAAACAGTATCTTCGCTTATTGGAGATACAAGCAAATATAGTGAGCTGCTTCTGTCCGCTATTTCTCCATGGGAATTCAGCAAATTGCTCGAAAAAGGCAGGTTAGGCATTTCATATGATCCGGAAGATTGGATTATTACGGCTCTTGATATGCCAAAGCTCAGGCTTGTCCCTTTATCTCCAGTAATTGCTTATCGCTCAACTGTACTACCGCAACCTTTTCATAGCGATCCTGCAGATCAAATAATCGTAGCTACTGCCCGTGAGGAGAAGGCCTCTATTCTTTCAAAAGACGAAAGAATTCTATCCTACCAACATGCCCAGTGCCTTTGGTGAAATAATATCTGAATAGCCGAACAAAAGCATCCAGGCGGATGCGGCTGCGTCGCGCCGCTGATGCCTGGCGTTAGCCCTCCCCCTAATAATTTGATCTGGATGATACTATGGGATAGTTTAGCTATAATGATATGAAAATCAGAGATGTGATAAAACAATTGAGGAGGATGGCTGGTATCAAGTGTACCAGAAGGGAAGTCATCGCCAGTACAAGCACCCGGAGAAGAAAGGTCGTGTAACGATTGCTGGACATCCCGGCGACGATCTGGCTCCAGGTACTTTAAACAGCGTTTTCAAACAAGCCGGGACAAAGAAGGCAGGGAAGAAATAAGGAGGCGCATCTATGCACAGATTTCTAATCGTGATCGAGAAAGCCAATGGCAGCTATTCTGCATATTCCCCTGATCTTCCTGGGTGTGTAGCAACAGGAAAAACAAAAGATCAAGCAGCGAAAAACATTCATGAAGCTATCGAATTGCATGTTCGAGGCTTGAAAAAAGATCACCTGCCCATTCCAAAAGCGCACGCCAGTGCAGAATACATTGCCATCACAGGCCAGTAAGGCGCTCCAGCAGACGCGGATAAGCTGCGCCGCTGAGCTTTGGCGTCCGCTGTAATGGCTCAGCTTTAGGGGAAATTCCCCGCTAGATCAGTATATAACATCCGGGATTTATTATAGCTGTAATTATAACATATCCCCCAAAACTGAGCCATATCCTTCGCTTTAACATCAAGGGTATCCTTGGCGGTGCGTTTGATGCCCTGCCTTGCCAGTCGTAACTCAAGACCTCTGAGATGGGTCAGCGCGATTATGCAGCACACAGAGGTGGCAGCGGATCTTGCTGTCGGTCCAGTGGTGGAAGGGGCGAACCTTCATGGTGAAATTGCCGTCCCGGAAACACCCCTCCACCTCCCAGAGGTCTGCACCGTGTTGATATCAGTATCCATCTGCATGGCGGCCCACAGGGCACCGAACTCCTCGACCTTAAGGCGGGTAAGAGAATCGGCCTTGTCTGTGGAGCTGTCTTTCATCAGTCCCAGAACTTTTTCTGGCGAACCGATGTAGACCTGAGAAGCCACCGTGACCTTGCCGCGCACTCGGGCCATTTCCCGGACATAAGAGATAGGGTCTTCCGTTTTTCTTTTTGATATGGAAGTGGGCCACGCAAGGACCCTGCCATAGCAGGTCTTACATAGCACGCCACAAATTGATGCCAACCAGCTTATAGATATGTTCTGCAGGCTTTCTCATCATCCTTATGGTGGGTCTTACGGTGCTCATCCCCCCGAAACGGCTCCAATCCACACCCCGCAAGCACTCACGAGGAAGATCCCGGAAACTCCTGTTGCAGAATAGCTGCAGAATGATTGATACGTGCCGACACCCAGCATTCAATCGAGCCAACAACCAGGATGGAATAGCCAATAAATTCTGCGAGCTCCTCTACGAGCACTTTGGCTACTCTTAAGTAATTCTGCCCCAGCGCGGCTCGCCATACAATTTGTTGACCACTCAGTTGGGCGACAATGACAACAACGAAAAAACCTATTCCAAGAAAGACTATCTGCTGCGTTTGTGCAAAACGTAAGACTTCATCCTTCAATGGATTGAACCATCTAACAATCTTGTAAAGAATTATCATATAAACGACAGTGGCGGGCATAACCCATGCACCATGGAATATCCCATCGAATACAGCATCCAGTTCCCGAATAGCTGCCACCACAGGAAGAAAAGCCAGGATGGTATAGAGAAAAGGAAATTCCTGGGTTCTTCGGGAAGCAAGAAAAAGGAAGAGTGTGCTGATTATAAGCAACAGAAATTCAGTCCATTCGAGGATGTTGTTCTCTTCCAGCACCTTAAACTCTGTGCAAATCAATATCTGCAAGAGAACAAAAAGGATGATGGTAAAAACCACAAAATAAAGTGAAAACCGAATCAAGGTCGCAACCCGGTTTCTTTTCAAGTCGATTGTTCTTTCATCACTTGGGATATCTTTATGCAACATGAGCGCCCCCTCCTTTCCAGGCAGCAGGCCTAGTACTACAGTGGCAACGTAATTTTCCGTTAAAGATATGACTATGCAGGTGGTTGGATGTTGAGGTGGTTCATAATAAGCTGCTGCGGCTTGGTAATTTTGGTTAGGATCTGACCATACTTGCCGGAGTAGCGCACTCTTGTCAGGGTTTCCATTTCCAGGAGCAGCTCTTGGACGGTGTAGCGATCAATAAGCTTGGCCTGACGCATCTTTTTGCGCAGGGCGCTCATATAGATCAATGCTATGAACTGGATAAAAAGCCGACCATCCATGTGAGAAGAGCAGTGCACCCGCAGACGCTCCATATCCAGCTGGTTTTTCAAATCATCAAAGCATTTCTCCACCGTGTCTTTGTTCCGGTATATCTGAAGAGCTTCCTGCGGGTCCTTGATGTCGTTGGTCAGGAGCACATGAAACCCCGCATACCGGTTCCGGTTCTGCTGGATGGTCTCAGGGTTGAAGGAGACTCGCCGTCCACGGGCAGGCGTTTCCTTGACCGTAAAAAAGGTCTGGCAGGCATCTTCATGGCCTGCTGCGAGATTTCCACTTTCCAATTCCTCTTTGGAGTCCAGAAGCTCTTCCGTAAAGCTGTCAGCGGCCTGAGCTGCTGCATGGGCATTGTAATATATATGGGCATAGCAGCGCCTCCTGCCTTTTCCCCAAGGGTAAAGACGGGTGTGGGCGCACAATATCTCTCCATCGATTTTGTGATACCCTTCCGGGTCCTGCATGGTCTGCCTGCTCTCGTCAATGAGCCTCTGCACCCACTTCAAACGGTTGGGAACCGCCAGGATGAACTTGATCCGCTTCTCGGTAAGCTCATCGACATTGTCCCGGCTGTAGAACACCCTGTCCAGTACCAGGTGCAACCGAGGCTGTTCCAGGCAGCAAAAGGTCTGTAAGATGCCCTGTAACATAACAACATCGCTTATGTTCCCCGGCATTCGCTGATAATACAGGGGAAGCTCGCTTTCCTGTCCGGACAGCATGGCCAGGTTGATCTGCTTGAGATGCTCCCTGTCCCGGTTGTGGCCATACTTGATATATTCATTGAGCCTCCCGTAGGAAGACACGGAGGTGATATCGTAACACCGGTAGTCGCTCTCTGCATGCCGTTGGCCCCACGCCTTGAAAAAGTTTGCCCGACCCTCTTCTCCCCCCAGGATCTTCAACAGGTCGCTGATCCTTTGACTGGTGAGCGCTTTCCCAAAGGGATGCTCATGGCTCTTGCTCCAGGACTCCAAGTGACTGAGCGGGCCTCCCCGAACAGCCAGGTAATAGGCCATGGTCAAGATCTGTTCATGGATCTTGGGGAAAGCCTTTTTCAATATCGTGTCCAGGGCCAGCTCATAAGTGATGCTCTCAAGGAGCAAAGAGGGCCCGACAATACTGGCGGTGGCCGTCACAGCCGGCTCCTTTACCATCATCCGATCCGGGTTCAATCGCCTGGAAGGAACGAATTCCCCGGTCTCTGCATCGAGTTTGCCTATGCAGACCTGCCTGTTCCGGGGTTGGTGTTTCTCCTTGTCCCAGTAGGAAACGGCTTCATAAACATAGGTGACACCAGTTTTTTTGTTGGTTTGATACACCCGGTATGCCATGGCCCCTCCTGATTGAGATAGTTATGTTTATAACTATTCAAAAAGGGAACATCAAGCGAAAAACCAACCAAAAAGGAATGGCTCAGTTTCGGGGAATATGCTATAATTACAGCCATAGTAAATTCCGGATGTTACATACTGATCTCGCTGGGAAATTCCCCCGAAACTGAGCCATTACAAAAATGTGTCATTCGCGATTCTTTTCTTGATGAGGATATGATATATTCAAGCTAAATTAGGAGGTCTACTATGGGAAAGCGAATCAAAGCGAATGTAACTTGGGTCGGCAAGGTGGATTGGGAATTGAAGAAATTTCATGGAAACGAATACTCCACTCATAGGGGGTCTACCTATAATTCTTACCTCATAAGAGAGGGAAAGAATGTGCTCATCGATACAGTTTGGAATCCCTTTGCCGCTGAGTTTGTCGATAGCCTCAAAAAAGAAATCGACCTTTCAAAAATCGATTATATAATCGCCAACCATGCTGAGATCGACCATAGCGGGGGCTTGCCCGAACTGATGCGTCGTATTCCAAACACTCCGATCTATTGTACCGAAAACGGCACAAAGTCGCTCAAGGGGCATTATCATCAGGATTGGAATTTCAAAACCGTCAAAACCGGGGATACTCTGGATATCGGCAACGGCAAGGCTCTGGTGTTCGTGGAAATGCGCATGCTTCACTGGCCGGACAGCATGGCCACCTATATGACCGGAGATAACATCCTGTTCAGCAACGACGCCTTCGGCCAACATTATGCCACCGAGCGCCTTTTCAACGATTTGGTAGACCAAGATGAGCTGATGTACGAATGCATCAAGTATTATGCCAACATTCTGACCCCGTTCAGCCCACTGGTGCTCAAAAAAATTCAGGAAGTCCTCAGCCTTAATGTGCCGATCGACATGATTGCGCCTAGCCATGGAATAATCTGGCGGGACAAACCCAGCCAGATCGTTGAAAAATATATGGCTTGGGCCAATAACTACCGCGAGAACCAGATCACCATTCTTTACGACACCATGTGGAACGGTACCAAAATCATGGCAGAAAGCATAGCTAAGGGCATCCAAGAGAAGAATAAGGACGTTACCGTCAAACTCTACAACATCACCAAGTCAGACAAAAATGACATCCTTACTGAGGTATTCAAATCCAAAGCCATTCTAGTAGGTTCCCCCACTATCGGGAGGGGTATCACCAGCGCAACAGCCGGTATCCTCGAGCAAATCGAGGGGCTGCGCTTCAAGGGTAAGAAGGCTGCTGCATTTGGATGTTACGGCTGGAGCGGCGAGGGTGTGCAAAAAATCACGGACTGGCTCAAAAAATCAGGATTTGATCTCATGAACGATGGCATCAAGTGCCTCTGGAATCCTGACCAAGAAAGTATCGACCGCTGTGTGACCTTCGGCAATGATGTTGCCACACAAGCCTGACAGGGCCGAAGTGAACCACCATCTAACAACCGCATCGACGCGGACTGGCAATTCCGCTATGCTCCATTGCCGGCCGGTGATGCCGAACGTTAGCCGCACAAACCAAATCAAGGAAGGAGAATGGACATGAGCGACGGAAAGAAGAAACTGACAACAGCCGCCGGAGCGCCCGTTGCGGACAATCAGAACGTGATGACCGCCGGCCCGCGGGGGCCACAGTTGCTTCAGGATGTCTGGTACCTGGAGAAGTTGGCTCACTTCGACCGCGAGGTGATTCCCGAGCGCCGCATGCACGCAAAGGGCTCCGGGGCCTACGGTGCCTTCACGGTAACGCACGACATCACCAAATACACCAAGGCGAAGATCTTCTCGCAGGTTGGCAAGAAAACCGAGCTCTTTATGCGTTTCTCGACTGTGGCCGGCGAGCGTGGCGCGGCTGACGCCGAGCGTGACATTCGCGGCACGGCCATCAAGTTTTATACCGAAGAGGGCAACTGGGATCTGGTCGGCAACAACACGCCGGTCTTTTTTCTGCGCGATCCGTTGCGCTTCCCCGGGCTTAACCGCGCGGTCAAGCGCGACCCGCGCACCAACCTGCGCAGCGCCAAGAACAACTGGGACTTCTGGTCTTCGCTGCCTGAAGCCTTGCACCAGGTAACCATTACCATGAGCGACCGCGGCATACCGATGAGCTACCGCCACATGCATATGTTCAGCAGCCATACCTTCAGTATGATCAATGCGCGAAACGAACGCTTCTGGGTCAAGTTCCACTTCCGCACCCAGCAGGGCATAAAAAATCTGACCGACGCTGAGGCCGAGGCGATCGTGGGAAAAGACCGCGAGAGTCACCAGCGCGACCTCTACGATGCGATCGAACGCAAGGATTTTCCGCGCTGGACCCTGTTCATTCAGGTGATGTCCGAGAAAGATGCGGCCAAGATGCCATACAATCCGTTCGACCTGACCAAGGTCTGGTACCACAAAGATTACCCGCTCATCGAGGTCGGCGTTCTCGAACTCAACAAGAACCCTGAGAATTATTTTGCCGAGGTCGAACAGTCGGCTTTTAACCCGGCGAACATAGTGCCCGGCATCGGCTTCTCCCCGGACAAGATGCTGCAGGGGCGGCTCTTCTCCTATGGCGATGCCCAGCGTTACCGTCTCGGCGTCAACCATCACCAGATTCCGGTCAACGCGCCGCGCTGCGCGGCGAACATCTATCATCGCGACGGCGCCATGCGCGTCGACGGCAACCAGGGCAGCGCCCTGGGTTATGATCCCAACAGCTATGGTGAGTGGCAGGACCAACCCGAACTGCGTGAACCGCCGCTTGCTCTGGAGGGCGCCGCAGACCACTATCCCCAGGACGACGATTATTATACACAGCCGGGCAAGCTCTTCCGTCTGATGAACGACGCACAGCAGCAGGCGCTCTTCGACAATACGGCGCGGGCCATGGGCGATGCACCCAAGGAGATCAAGATCCGCCATATCGGCAACTGTCTTAAGGCTGATCCTGCTTACGGCGAAGGCGTAGCCAGGGCATTGGGCATCAAAGATGAGTGAAATTGGATAATGGGAAACGACTAACAAGCAAATGCAGCCTCATTCGGCCGCGGCTGACCCTTACGCTCGTCCCGTAATGGCTCAGTTTCGGGGGAAATTCCCAGCGAGATCAGTATATAACATCCGGGATTTACTATAACTGTGATTATAGCATATTCCCCGAAACTGAGCCATTATCTTCCCTTCGTGAAAAAGGCTTGCGTTATTTTTAAGAATATGCGCCGACCTTGATCCATGATATGTACCACCGCACTACTTATAGTCAGGAGAACTCGACATGAAAAAGGAGATTACCGCACAGGAGCTCAACACCGAGGCCTTTATCCAGGAAAAGGTCAAGGGTATCAGGGACGCAGTCGGAGATGGAATGGCGATCAACGCGCTCTCCGGCGGCGTGGACTCGTCCGTGGTCACCATGCTGGGGCATCGGGCCCTGGGACCGCAGTTGAGAACGATCTTTGTCGAGAACGGTCTCATGCGCGAAGGCGAGGCCGATCAGGTCGTGGCGTCCTTCCAAGAACTCGACGTTGAGGTCGAGGTAGTGGATGCGCGCAGTGAATTCTTTGCCGCGCTCAAGGGGCTCACCGATCCGGAAAAAAAGCGCGAGGCCATCACGCAGACCTTTTATCGGAACGTGTTTGGGCACATCGTGAGACAAAGCGGCGCCAGGTATCTTCTCCAGGGAACGATCCTGACCGATATCGACGAGACCGTGGCAGGCATCAAGCGCCAGCACAATGTCTTCGAACAGCTCGGAATCGATCCGAAGGAGGCCTTCGGCTATCATATCCTGGAGCCGCTCATCCAGCTCCGCAAAGAAGGCGTGAGGAAGCTGGGCAGGGCCCTTGGCCTGCAGGAAGAGCTCTTCAGCCGCATCCCGTTTCCGGGTCCGGCTTTTGCGGCGCGTGTCATCGGCGAGGTGACCCCCGAGCGGATCGAGACAGTCCGCAGGGCAACAGTGGTGATCGAGCGTCTGCTGAAAGGTTCGGGCGCGTTCCAGTACCTGGGCGTCCTGCACGGAGACCGGGTGACCGGCATGCGCGACGGCAAGCGCGATTTCGGCCAGCAGATCGAGGTGCGCTGCTGGGATAGCACGGACGCACGGACCGCATCGCCCACCCGGCTTTCGTTTGATCTCTTGGAGCAGATCGCAGGCGAGATCATCCGCGACGTGCCCGGGGTAGTGAGCGTGACATACAACATCGCGTCCAAACCGCCGTCAACGATCGAGGCAATCTAACGGCAAGGCCCTATACGGCCGGAAAGGTGCAGGCTCTGAAGTCCTCGTGAAAGAGGAGAGAACAGGATTAAAAAAAGATGGAGAGCAAGATGCACCCGCTCAGCGACAGAAGGCTCGTGTTCCTGCCCGGCCTGGACGGAACCGGCATTTCGTTCGAGCCCTTCGGGGCCGTGCTGCCAAAGGACATTGCGGTGTGCGTGGTGCGCTACCCTGCGGACAGACCCCTGAGCTTCGAGGAGACCGTGTGCTGCGCACGGGACCAGATCCTCTGGGATGAAGATGTCCTTATCCTGGCCGAGTCGTTCTCAGGGCCGGTTGCCTTGGCGCTCATCGGCTCCGGCCTGATCAGTCCGGAGTGCTTGATCCTGTGTTCCACCTTTGCCCGCTCGCCCCGGCCCCGGGTGCTCAAGGCACTGAGGCTTCTTCCCCTGGAGAGGCTGCTGAAGCTCCCCGTTCCCCGGTTGCTCCTCAAACTCGTGGTGGCTGGCGGGGTCGAGTCCGCCGACCTGCTGCTCGGACTGTGGCAGCGGGTCAGGGTCATGGTCACGCCCGAGGTGCTGGCGCACCGGCTTAAGATGATAAGCCGGGTGGACGTACGCGCATTCCTTCCCGGATTGAGCATTCCCTGTCTCTACCTGCAGGCCGCCTCCGACCGGACCATTCCAGGATCAGCGCTCTTCGACTTCATGGAGGCGGTCCCTGATCTGCGGGTAAAGAGAATACCGGGGCCGCACTTCATTCTTCAGGCCCGGCCCCGCGAGTCCCTGGAAGCGATTCAGCGCTTTGCCGGCCTTGCCTGGCGTTCGGCCGGCCGGGGCCCGGGTGAAGCATGCCAAAAAAGGAGAAACCCATGGACATAAGGATCAAACGCGCCTATGAAGATCCCGACGAGACCGACGGCCTCCGGATCCTCGTGGACCGGCTGTGGCCCAGGGGCATCTCAAAAACAAAGGCGAAAATCGACCTCTGGCTCAAGGACCTGGCACCGTCGAACGAGCTTCGTTCCTGGTATGGCCATGATCCTGAGAAGTGGCCTGAGTTCAGGTCCCGGTATTTTGCCGAGCTCGACGGCAGCCCGGACCAGGTGGGTGAGCTGCTCGGACACGCCCGCAAGGAAACGGTCACCCTTGTCTACAGCTCAAGAGAGCAACAGCTGAACAACGCACGAGCACTGAAAGAATATCTCGACAACCGGGCGTGAATCCCCTTTGCCCGGCTGCTCAGAGATGCACCCCGGCAATACCGCCGGGCATGCTATCCGATCATCAGATCGGTTCTGTCCTCTTTCCTGCCCGGCTGACAGGATCTTCCTTGCACACCCGCCCGGGGAGCGGCCCACCAGCGAGGCGTCCGTACTTGAGACATCAGGGAGAACACCCATTATACTCCTTTGAGAGAACGCGTATGCTCGCGTCCTCTCAAACCCTACTCTTCGACATATTCGCGAGGGAAGGAGGATACAGACGATGGAAGAAAGATTGGACGTATTGCCCTCAGCGGAATCCGTTGGCCATATCAAGTGGAGCGCTGTCTTTGCCGGCACGGTCATCACGCTGGTCGTCATGCTTACCCTCATCATGCTGGGTCTGGCGGTGGGATTCGCCACCATCAACCCGGCAACAGAAGAAAATCCCTTCGGGGGTCTCGGGATCGGAACTGCTGCCTGGTGGGTTATCAGCAGTATTATCGCATACTTTGCCGGCGGCTGGGTGAGCAGCAGGGTTGCAGGCCTCCAGCGTGTTTTCGACGGTGCGCTGCACGGCCTCGTGACCTGGGGTCTGGTCACTCTGCTCACCATGTTCATGCTCACGAACACGGTGGGGTTTGTGCTGGGCGGGGCCTTCGGTCTGGTGAGAAACGTGGTCTCGATCAGCGGCCAGGCGGCTGGCTCCTTGATACCCCAGATCGCAGGCGCGGTATCCGGCCCGGTGGAAGACATCGTGCAGGAGGCGGAGCAGGCAATGAATCAGAACCTGCGGGAAGGAGTGGATGCTAAGACCGTGATCCGGGAACTCGGACCGTCCTTTTATCAGATGATGCAAGACGGTGTCACCGAGCAGGAGCGCCGGCAGATGGTAAGCCAGATCCAGCAATACACCACGCTCTCCGAGCAGGAAATCCAGAACATTGTCCAGAAGATGGAAACCCGGTATCAGGAACTCAGTCCACAGGTACAGCAGCAGGTTCAGCAGGCCCAGGAGACCGCGCAGAAAATTGCCGGACAGGTCGCCAATGCCCTGGCCAAGGCGGCCCTGGCATCATTCATCATGCTCGTGTTGAGCGGCGTCGCCGCAGCACTGGGAGGCTGGCTGGGTCGGGTAAGCGGAGCCGTGCGCGTCTAGCGCGGCGGACCGTTTATGAAGGATCCCGGAGAGAGCTGCGAGGCATCAAAAACAAAGGCAGAGATCGCGGAAAGCTCGCGTGGCATTAATCCGACCTAAGATAATAAAATCACCCCTGCCGCCCGGGTATCACCGGGACTCCTAGCGGCGGGACCCTGCTTGTTCTCCAGCATCGTCCGGAAGGAGCCCCGATGAAGGGACTCCCTCGGACCCGTACCCGCCGGGGATGTCCCTTTGCGGATGCGCCGCGGGCGCCCCTTCTGCGAGCCGCGGCGGAAGCAGCATGATGCATGCGGGCAGAAAGGTCAGCGCAGACAGGGCGATCGTGACCATATCCACGGCCACGAGGATGCCCATCTGGGAAATGATGACGAATTGGGAGGGGGCCAGCACCAGGAACCCGGCAGCCACTGCCAGGGCATTGTAGACGATCCCCCTTCCCGCAGTGTTCAGGGCCCTGTCAATGGCCTGCGCTATGGGCAGGCCCATCCTGATCTCATGGCGGTACCGGCTCAGAAAGTGGATGGAGTAGTCGATGCCCATGCCGATGTCGATGCTTGCCACCGTGGCTGTCGCGGCATTGAGCCTGATCCCGCTCACCCCCATGATGGCGAAGTCCAGGGCTATGGGGATGAGGAGCGGCATCATGCAGTAGACCCCAAGCCGCATGGAACGGAACACGGATGTGGTGATCAGAAAGCACAGGAAAAAGGAGAGGAAGAAGGACTGTATCTGGCACTGGACCACGAGTCGATTGAACTCCCGGGCCATCACGGCCAGTCCTGTGGTCACGATGTTCGCGTTCTCCCTGCCTGCCAGCTCGGTTTCCTGAAATCGCCGCACGGTATCGATGACATCCTGGGCGAGATACCCGCTCAGCGACTTCATCTGCAGGATGATCTGGGCCTTGCTGAAGTCATAGTCTACAAACCCGTCCAACTCGCCGCCGCCGCCGGAAAAGGAAAACAAAAGGAGATACTGGGCCACCAGCTCTCTCGAATCCGGAATGGTGTGGAAAGCCGGGTCCCCGTCGTGCATGGCCTGGTTCATCCGCTTGATGAAATCAACGATGGAAACGGCCTTTCCCACATCCTCGATTCCCATGAGCCTTTCCTGGAGCCTCTCGATCTTTCTCAGGACCTCGGGCTCCTTGATGTCCTCGGGATTGGCGGTCTCGAACACCACCTGAAACACCGAGGTCCCGCCGAAATTCTGATTGAGGACCGTATCTGCGATGCGGATGGGGCTCTTCTCGCGAAAGTCCTCCACCAGGTTCAGATCGCTCTTGACGTGCCTGCCCAGGAATATCGACACCACCAGCACCATGAAACTGACCACGACAACCCATCTGCTCCGGGTCACGCTGATGTGAGAGAGCCGCCTCAGGACAGGCCCGATCACGTCTCTCCTGGAGTGATAGTGGTGTGTTATCTTGCGTGTCCGGGCGTCCATGAGGGCAAGGACGCCCGGAATGAAGGTAAGGGAGAGCATCATGGCCGTTCCAAGACCGAACGCCGCGAACAGCCCCATGTGCATGAGCGGCACGATCGGAGAGGTGGTGAACGAGATGAAAGCCGCCATGGTGGTCATGGCTGCCATGGTCACCGGCAGCCTCACCCGGGTGAGAGCGCCCAGGATACCGTCCTTGCCCTTTTTGCCCTCGGCGTTGTCTGTCATCACGTTCTCCACCACGTGGATGCCATAGGCGGAACCGCAGGCGATGAGGACCACGGGCAGTGCGGTAGTGACGAGCGTGAGCGGGTGCCTGACCAAGGCCATGAGCCCCAGGGTCCACACCGCGGATATGGCCACCGAGATCAGGGGCAAAAGCGTGCCCCTGATGTTGCGGAAAAAAACAAACAGAAAGGTCAGAAGCACCACGCAGACCAGGGGCGGCAGCAGGATCAGGTCCTTGATCATGTAGTGGCTCTGCAGTGCCTCTACCACCTTGGTGCCTGAAATGTAGAATTCCTCAGGTCCCTCGTAGGCCTTCAGGATATTCGTGATGGCATAGTAGACGGGTACGATCTGATCGGTCTGCACCTCGTCCTGCAGCACAATCAATATCCCGGCCCCCTTCCCGTCCCGGGTGACGTAGGTATCCCGATACACCTCCCACGAATCCACCTTGTCTTTCAGAAGCGCGATCTGCTCCGGGCTGTCAGGGATCTCTTCGTCCTCCCTGATCATGGCTGCAACGTCCAGCCCTGATTCGCTGCCCTGGATATTCTTCACGTTCAGCAGGCAGGTTGCCTTTTCGACTTCTTCGATCTCTTCGAGCTCTTCCACGATCCTGCCGAGCTTTTTCAGGGAGACCGGGTTGAAGATGTCGGCCGTGTGGATCATCCCGATGAGGATGTCGGCATAGGGCTCGAAGGCGTGCTTGTTTGCCACAAAGGTCTTGACCTCGGGGTTGTCGTCTCTCAGGACGACCTCCACCCGCGGGTCCATTGTGATCTTCGGGAGCTGAAACCCGAAGAATACGGTGACGGCCGTAACGGCCAGGATTACCCACCAGGCGCGGTGCAGGCAGAACCGGATGATCCTTTCCATAGAAGCGCTCCTCTATTATCTCGTGAGATACAGCAGACCTTTTCCGCCCGCGCTGCCGGGAATCAGGTGAATGAATGACATATCATTATTTATACCAATAATGCAGAATCCTTACAATGGATTTTCTCTACACGGCCCTCATGTCCTGATATGCAGTTTGTGCGGCCGGGCCGTCTCGCAGGAGATGATCAGAGCGGACCGCTCTCGTGCCCCTGCCCGGCGCACCGGACGGAGAATACCTGGCGATCCGGCCTCCGGACATCCTTCGGGGACAAGGAGCCGGCAGTGGAGATCGTTTCTCCCATGCGCGAAAGGGACGGAGTCTGGCGGGTAACGGGCTACTATATCAGATAGACGCCAACACCTAGGTCTCCCCTGGCCGGGGGCACTCTCATACCCTTGCGGATACGACCTCAGAACCGCAAGCCGAACCCGAAGAGAAGCGTGATATCCGGTGCTTCGTCAGTGCCGCCGATATAGGCGGCGGCATTGAGCTGGACATCGGGCATCAGATAATACATCACACCCACATCCGCGGAGCCCTCCCAGTCGGACCATTCTTCGGTGTTCACCCTGGCGTAGAATTCAGCAAAGCCAATCAGTTCGGGACTGAACGGATAGAACAGGGCCAGGGCGTTGCTGAGGCGGAGATAATCATCGTCTTCGTCTCCGAACACATCGCCCTCGGGGATATACGCGGCCCCAGGGGTCAGACCGAGGACGAACTCGCCTTGGAGGTTGACATATATGGGGAGGTCCACGCCGAAGGACATGCGATCCAGACCAAAGTCATCCGTTCCAGTGGGCAGAGTGAAATAAGGCGATACAGCCATGGCCGCATCGCCTACGGCAAGCTTTTTATGGGGATAGTTAGGGCCCAGCACATGAAGCTTGGCACGGACCTCGGTATCGCCGAGACCGAACTCGTCCTCCCTGATTCCGTTGTCCAGCCACTCCCAGTTGAGCGGCTCGATAGTGATGCTCGCCTCCAGGTCTCTCATGATCCCGACGCGAAATAGGGTATTGCCGATGCTGATCCGCTCCCGCTCAACGCTGTTGTCGTCCCACAGGTATGAGAACACGATCGTCTCGGCCTGAAAATGGCCGGGACCCACAGTATATGGGCTGCTGGCCTTCATGGGCCTGTCCGTATACATCATACCGAGCATGCTCTGAGGCATCGGGTTGGCGAATGTGTATTCCTGCCCTCCTGGAGCCTGCCCCTGCGCCGCTGGCTGCTGTGCCAGAACCGGGCTGTGCAGAGCGATGATGAGTGCTGCACAAAAGAGTATATTTCTGAGCATACTTCCCCCCTGATCAGTTTTTCCTTACAGGGATTAAGGATACAGCCGCATGTCCTTTTCTCAATATCTGGCCGCCCGCGGTCCCGGATTGCTGGCGCACATCAGGTCTGCCCGTGCAGGAGAGATTGATTTGACAGCCCGAAAAGCTACCATTGATTAACAGAAGGATCGTGTCCAATCACGGTGCAAAGGAGGAATTCCCATGGGAATCTTATCATGGATCCTGCTCGGTCTGATAGTCGGCCTGCTGGCAAAGTGGATCATGCCCGGCAGAGACCCGGGAGGCATCATCGTCACCATGCTCCTGGGTATTGCCGGGGCCCTTGTCGGCGGGGCAATCGCCTCGCTCATCGGGTTGGGAAACGTCACCGGTATCAACCTCGGAAGTATCATTATAGCGGTGCTGGGAGCGATTCTCATCCTGGCCTTATATCGCCGGTTTACCGCCAGCAGGGGGTAGCGCCCGGATTGCGGAAGGCCGCGTGTTTTCCATGCCACGGCGCACCAGACCCTCACGTGAAAAAATCCACGCCGCAAAGGGGCGGACCGTTCCGGACCTCATCGCCCCGGATCTTCTCGTTCTGTTCTGCGGGATCAATCCCGGTCTGTACTCCGGTGCCGTAGGGCATCACTTTGCACGACCGGGCAACCGGTTCTGGCCCGTGCTCCATGCTGCAGGCTTCACCGGCCGGATCCTGTCGCCCTTCGATGAGCACGAGCTTCTGGAAAGGGGCTACGGCATCACGAACCTGGTGGAGAGGGCCACGGCCGGGGCCAATGACCTGAGCCGCGCCGAGATCGTCGAGGGAAGCCGCAGGCTGGCGGCTAAGGTTCTTCACTACCGTCCCCGCTTCGTGGCCGTTCTGGGGATCGGGGCATACCGCATTGCATTCGGCCGCCCGAAGGCGACCATCGGCAGGCAGGAGCTTTCGATCGGCTCGACCTGCCTCTGGACTCTTCCGAGTCCGAGCGGACTGAATGCGCACTACCGCCTCGCCGAGCTCGTCAGTCTCTTTGAGGAGCTGCGCCGCGCGGCGGCAGAAGGATGAGCAGGCACTTTCAAGCCCGGTCCGGCGGCAGAAAGGGAAAAGGCCGGACGCTTTTTGTCAAAGCATCCGGCCTCTTGGCTTCATACCGGGTGGGAACCCGGGTAAAAGGAGACCCGCATCAGGTGATCTTCGCGTAGTCGATCACGATGTCGTACCGCTTGCGGGCTTCGTCCACGAACGACTCGATCGCCATCTCCTGTTTCCGGGACAGGAGTTCTTCGCTGATCGCCTTCAGCCCCTCATCGCCCGCGGCTGCGGCGTCGGCCTCTTTCTTTTCCTTGAGCCAGATCACGTAGACGGTATCTCTGTGCGTGTAGATCTTGGGGCCCTTCAGACTGTCCAGGTCTTGCTGCAGGCCCTGGATCATCCCGATCTTGGGCACAAGATAGGCGGTCCTGCGGAACTCCCCGGTGTTGGAAGGGTTCATGGCGTTCAGATCGGACACCTCCTTTCCGGCCAGCTCTTCGGCCCGATCTCTGGCCTTCTGGAGAGATGCGGCTGCCTTCATGTCGGCCAGGACCCTGCCCTTGACCTCGGCAAACTCAGGAATGCGGGCAGGAATCTTTTCCCTTACCATGGGGATCACATAGCCGTTCTCGAGAGTCGTCACGTCGCTGATTTCTCCCTGCGGAAGCAGGAAGGCCTGTCTGACCATTTCCTCGCTTTCGGCAATGCCGATGTCCTCGTTTTCGGCAAAGGGACCGACCTGCCTGAACTTCAGTCCTTTGACCTCGGCATAGCCCGCCAGTTCGGTAATGCCCTGCTCGAAGAGCTCCATATGGGTATCGGCGGCAGCGTCGTGCGCGAGTATCCGTGCCCGCTGATGTTTCATCTGATCGATAAGGGATGCGGAAACCTCGTCAAACGCCCTCAGCTTTTCCTCGGTTTTGGCCTCGAGCCTGAGCACATGGAACCCGAGGCCCGTCTGTACGGGTCCTCGCACTTCACCCGGCTTCATGCCGTAGAGCTCTTCGCCTATGGGACCGGGCAGGCTGTCCCGGGGCACGAGACCGATGTCGCCGCCGAGGAAATTGGTGCCCGGGTCTTCCGAGTATTTTTTCGCCAGATCGGCAAAGTCTTTGCCCGCCTTGATCTCGTCATGGATCTTCTGGGCCTGGTCCCGCTTGAGATCAATGGTTGTCTGGTCGGCATCCGGGGAGACGCGTATAAGGATGTGCCTGCCGTGGACCTTCGCCTCTTCAGTGAACTCCTGCTTGTGGGAATCATAGTAGTCCCTTGCCTCGTCGAGGCCCACCTCCACCTCGTGGAGATAACTCTCCACCGGAAACTCCAGCATATCCAGACCGGCCTTCGGGGGGACCTTGTAGGCTTCCTTGTTTGCCTCGTAATAGGCAACCGCCTCTTCGTCGCTTACCTGTATTCCGTCGGCAAACGACTTTGCCTCGACAGTGAGGTAGTGAAGGTCGAAGGTGTCGTTCCGGTACTTGTACAGTGCCTCTGCTTCCTGGGGAGAAACAATGACGCTCTTGGTGATGAGTGCATAGACCCGCTGCTGGAAGAGCGCCTGCCGCTGCTGCTGTTCGAATTCCGCCGGGGTCATTCTCTGGTACTGGAGCAGCCTCTTGTAGCTGGCGAGGTCGAACCGTCCGTTATGCTGGAAGGCGGGATAGGTCCTGATGGCCTCCTGCAGCTCCTCATCCGATACCTCGACCCCCAGCTTCTCGGCCTCCTGATTCATGATATAATCGTTGATCATCTGATCGATCACGGCCTTTTTCAGATCGAGCCTCTGGAGAACCTCGGGGGTGAGGGCGTCTCCCAGTCTCGCCTGATACATCCTTAAGGCATCGCTGTAGGCCCTGGCATACTGCTGCTGAGTGATGATGTATCGGTCGACCTTGGCGACCTTGTTTGCCTCCTTCGACCAGTAAGAGCTCCCCCCCCAGAATACAAAGACAATGATGATGGCGCCGAATATGAATTTCGTGATCCAGCTCTTGGACCGTTTTCTCATATACGTCAGCATGAACTACTCCTTCTCGGTCAATATATGGATATTGAAGCGCAAGATAGATGAATATGGGAATTATTGCAAGGATTTCATTTTTATTCAGAACCCGGCGTATCCTGGCGGGGAACCCTTTCACAGATGCATTATTTGCTGCCGGGGACATGGAAATATCCGGATATTTCCCTCGTTGTCAAGAGTGTGCTATGATCGCGAGCACACAAAAATGAAGTTCCCGATCAGAGAGGGGGAGCGCCTATGGACCAGATTTTCCTTCTGGCCGGCATCGCGGGCACTGTCGGCGGGGTAGGCCTGCTGGTCTACCAGGGACTGATGTACCTCATGCACAACAACTGGACCCAGTACACCCTGTTTTTCGTGGTGGACAGCGGACCCGATTTTCTCCGGAGCGCCGTGGCAATGAGCCCCGGCGCGGCGAATGCCCTGGAGTCGTGTCCGCTCTTTGCTGTGCTCATAGGACTCGGTCTGATCCTGCTCGTCATTTATTCACGGTTGCACAACCGGTATGCCTGAGAGGCCGGGCCCGACCGCCTCTCCAGCCGCGCCGTACCCGGCCTGTGAGTTCTTTTCATGCCTTTTCCGCGGGCTTGAAGGCCCGCCGGGCACAGCGCCGGAAAACCACCCGCAATCAGGGCAAGCGCTTCCACATGCCGATTTTCCGAGCCTTGGCCTCTTTCTCGTAGGCGATGAAAAGATCCTTGTTCTTATAGCTGAACCGGACATCCGCCTGGGCCCAGCCGTCTTGAATGATGCGACCGTTGACGAGCACATCGCCGGCATAGACATACGCCAGGACCCTTCCATACCGGTCCACAGAGACCGACCCCTCCCTGATCTGGACCTTCCTGCCGGCCAGAAGCTTTCGGAGGTGTTCCCTGCTCTCTTTGCCGAACGGCTCTTCCCTGGTATAGGGTGAGTCCACCTCGGGCGCATTCACGCCTATGAGGCGAATGTTCCGGCCGTCGCGGATCCGGATCGTGTCCCCGTCATAGACCTCCGTCACCTCGTGGATATCGAGCTGCTTGACCCAGCGCAGCAGGAACACGAGCAGGACGGTCATGAGAACCACCAAGGCCCAGCGCACGTAGTCTTTCATGATTTCCCTGCTCCTCTGCCTTCTTTCCATGGCATGGGCATTACGGGGCAAGCCCCCGACCCCGGCTCCGCCTGAAAGAGGCGGGTAATATAACCTCTCCTTCCAAGCCTTTAAAAAAAGCGGGCCTGAAAAGGGTGCTCAGTGCCCGGCCTTCTCCCCGAGGTGCCCAAGCAGGGTGTCCACATAGAGGTCGCTGTGGGTGACGGGGGCAAGGTGCGTGCCCGGGAGCACCTCAAGGCTTAAACCAGCTCCCGCGTGCAGGGCATCCGGATAATAGCGCTCCCAGAACCCGGAGACCGTCTCATCCGGAAGGTCTCGGGCAGAATCCATCGCAAGGATCCTCTCCGGGCTCATGCAGGAGTCGTCGGCCCCGAAGATCACCGCCACCCGCTTCACATGCGCGACCCCGAAACTGCTGCTGTCACAGTACAGGCTGCAGTCGCCGATGTCCCTGCCAACACGGCGCAGCTTGGCCGGATGAACGTGGACCGCGGCATCGGAGATGGACCTGGCGAGGTCGCCTACGAACCCCCGGGTGAATCCCCAGGCAGAACGCAGCTTGTCGCGTGCATGGCCGGTCTCTCGGGTCGAGATGCGCAGCGATTCGAGCAGGAATCTGCCGGTCAGGGCCAGAGGGCCGCGCTGCTCGAAACCCGCGGGGCACACCTGGCCGAGGGACACCACCGGTCCGGGATGGGCGTGGGCAAACCGCCGCGCCAGAATCCCTCCGTGGGACCATCCGACAACCGCCAGTGCCGCGGGGATGAGATCTGCGCTGCGGCCCGGGAACCGATCATCTTCGACCACGGGCGCCCCGATATCCCCGGCGCCGAGCGGGGAATACCCGGCCAGGCCGATGCCGTGCATTTCAAGCGCGTGCCTGACGATCTCCATGAGGACCGCCTCCTTGCCGCGGTCTCCCCGCCAGCGCTCGTCTTCACCGTAGGGGGTGTCGCAGACAGGCACGACCACGATGCCCGACCTGCAGCCCAGCGCCAGCTTCGAGGTGAACGGATAGGTATCCGAGGGCCTCTGGGCATGCCCCTGAAAAAAGACGATCACCGGAGCCTTGAGCCGGCCCGCCTTCCGATCGTCTTCCCGCTCTGCAGGGCCCCTGGCGTCCAGCAGGAGATACCAGGCACGGAGGACCTCGCCGTTGAAGCCGAGCTTGAGGGCCTGCGTGTCCGGACAGGGCGTCAGGCTCCGTTCACCGGCTGCGGCGGGCATCGAAGCAATGAGCGCCAAGGCGGCCAGAAGGGAGGTCTTCATGGAGCACGATATACCACACCTGCACCCTCTTCCTCACCCTCATAATTGTGAAAAGACCGGAACTATCGGAAACCTGTACGGAAGGACGAACCGCTACTCCCTGTCCGCCTGATGCGACGAGCCCCGCTCGATATCGAGGATGGAATGACCTCCGGGGAAGGTTTTGATCACATACTCGTTGAGGTTGTCCATCTTGCGGATGATGTCGCGGATCTTGCGCGCCTCATTAAGGATGTGATCCGCCATCTCCCTGATGAGAGGGTCTTGGGCATCCCGGGAGATTCCTTTTGCCTCGCCCAGAAGCACGGTGAGCGGCTGGAACACCTCGTGAGCAGTGGTGCTCGCCAGCTGGGTGACGAGTTCGAAGAATTTCAGCCGGTCTTTCTCGTCCCTCAAGGAGATATAATCGAAGGCCCGCTGCACGGTGAACCTCAGGAGGTCCGCGCCGAAAGGCTTCAGGATATAGTCGTACGCCCCCAGTCTCAAGGCCTCGATCACGCTGTCGACACTGGCGAACCCCGTGATGACTACGATCAGAGACTCCATTTGCCGCTTGCGGACAAAGTCGATAACGGCCATACCGTCGATGTCGGGCATGCGCAAATCAGTGATGATCACGGGAAATCCCTCTTCCGAGAGGATGCGGATGCCCATTTCGCCGCCGACAGCCTTGACGACCTGGAGCCCGTCTTCGTTCAGAATGTCTTCCACGAGGCAGCAGTCCCCTTCATCGTCGTCGATGACAAGGACTCTTCGTTCTTCATCTTTCTTGAGAAGTGTCATATATCACTCTTTAATAGATGAAAGGATGCACATTGGCAAGTTAAATAGGAGCCTCTCCCAGGCATGGTTTTGACTCCTTTGAAGATTGTGCGGAAAATTATCTCGATTTTTTAAGAACAGAGAATACTGATCGTACGATGCATGCGTAGGTTCAGTTATCGTTCTGAGTCAGTGCGATGTTTCCCAGATAGGAATGGACCATGGCGACCACCGGTGCGGTAAGGGGATCGAAGCGGTCCTGATATTCGATGACAAACCGCTCGCCGGCAAAGTAGATCACCACCGGTCTCACGTCATCCCATTTCTCGGAACACTGTGCTCTGAACTCTTGCAGGGTCATTGTTATTTCCCTTTCTCCTTTTCTCTGATCGCTGTATATACTTGTATCGGCAGCTATTTTTGATACTTGAGGGACGTCTCACTGCATTCCGAAGATCATGGCGAATCGACCCAGTCCGGTCTTGATCTGCTGACTGTAGTTTCTCATTTCGGGGCGCTCCAGAAGATTTTTCCCGAGATATTCGAGGCACTGGGCAGGGTTGGTCCTGGGGGAAACCACGGTAAGAGGCTTTCTCTCCATCTCGGCCTTCTTGAAGTTGTCCCAGTCGTAGAGAATGCCGCCCAGATACTCGGGTTTTATGGAAAACATGGCCTCCATGTTATTGATGCGTTCATCCGCGGTCTGGCAGATCCGATTGAACAGGAACAGGCCCTGCTTCAGGCTCGTGATCTGGTTCATGATCACCCAGGGTGTGTAGATCTTTTGTGGCTGGTAGAACTCCACCTTTTTCAGCAGCGATTCCTCGAAATGCTTGAACCGCTGGAACGACGCCTTGATACAGGCATACCCCGCTATGATGTCCTGGGGCGTGATGACGATGATGATCTCGTCAGAGGCGAGCGCGAAGTCCATGACCGTGGTGCCGATCCCGGCGCTTAAGTCGAAGATCGTGATGTCGTAGTCTTGGCTGACCTTCCGGAACGACCGGATGAACTTGCTGCGCTGGACATAGTTGATGTTCGCGAGCTTGAACTCGCCCGAGCTTCCGCCCACGAGATCGAACCCGTACGCCGTCTTCTGGATCATGTCCTCCAGGGCCACATCGCCAAGGAGAAAATCGTACAGGGTATATTCAGGAAACAGGGCCAGTTTGTTGGATATGTCGGCATTGCCCAGATCGGCGTCGATGAGGAGGACCTTTTTCCCTTCCTGTGCGGCAACGGTTGCCAGGTTGGTGGACACATGGGTCTTGCCCACGCCGCCCTTGTTGGAGAGGATGGATATGATGCGGTGCTCACGCTCGACCTCTTCCTGGGCCTCGGCCTCGGGCGCCTGCTGTGCTTGGGCCGTCTCGGGCTGGAGAGAATAGTAGTGGTCAATGGCCTTGCGGATGGCGAGCTTGTCGCCCAGGGCAGGGTAGATCTTTTTGCCCATGTGGAAGGTGAGCGATTCCACCACCTCCTTCTGCCCCGGATCTCCGATCGCCACCAGGACGCCGCCGTTGAGGAAACGCACCGGCAGGCTGGTGTAGTTCCTGGCAAAGACCTCCTTGAGCAGGCCCACGCACTTCCGGTCCGGGACCTCCTTTTCGATGTCGATGTAGGGCATGCCGCATTTTCGTGCAAGGGCCCTGGTTTCTATTCTGTCGTCCATAGAAAACTCTCCTCCATAGGCTATTCGGAAAAGAGAAAGGGAATCTTTAGCGGGGTTTGTGTAACTTGTCCTTGAAATCGTAGAGGAGGTTCAGAGCCTCTAAGGGAGTGGTCCTCGCCAGGTCCAACTCGCGGATGCGCTGGACGATCTCGTGGTATCCGTCCGGGTCCGTGTTCTGGCGATCGGAGACAAAAAGACTCTCCTGGACCGGCGCGTCCTGTCTGACGGCAGGCACGGACCTGGCCTTGCGGCCGATAGTGTTCAGGATGATGCGGGCGTTGTCCACCACCTCGTCGGGAACGCCGGCAAGACGGGCCACGTAAATGCCGTAGCTCCTGCCGATGGCGCCCCGCTTCACCTGCCTGAGAAACACTACTTCGTGGCCGCTTTCCTCGACGGCCATGTGCAGGTTTTTGATGCCCTGATATCTCCTGGCCAAGTCGGCCAGCTCGTGATAGTGGGTGGCGAAAAGGGTCCGGACGCGGCGCTTGTCGAGGTACTCGGCAACGGCCCAGGCCAGCGACATTCCGTCGTAGGTCGAGGTGCCTCTGCCGATCTCATCCAAGATGACGAGACTGTTCTCAGTGGCGTTGTGGAGGATCTCCGCGGTTTCGCTCATCTCCACCAGAAAGGTGCTCTGTCCGGCCGAGAGGTTGTCCAGTGCCCCCACCCGGGTGAAGATCCGGTCCACGATGCCCAGCTCGGCCCTTGCTGCGGGAACAAAGGACCCCATCTGGGCCATGATGGCAATCAGGGCGACCTGGCGCATGTAGGTGGACTTGCCTGCCATGTTGGGGCCGGTGATCATGTGGATGGTGTCCTTCTCGCCGTCGAATGCACAGTCGTTGGGCACGAACTCGCCCGCCTTGAGGACCTGCTCCACCACGGGATGCCTCCCTGCGCGGATCTGCACGGTCCTGCCGGGAGACATGGAAGGCCTGCGGTATCCGCGGTCCAGGGCAAGCCAGGCAAGGGAGCTCACCGTATCGGCGCAGGCAATCGACGCAATGGTCGCCTTGAGGTCTGCGGTCCACCCGAGAAGAAAGTCCAGAAGCTCGGAGAAGATCCGTGCCTCGATCCGGGCGATGGCGTCCTGTGCGCCCAGGACCTTTGCCTCGTACTCCTTGAGCTCGGGTGTGATGAACCGCTCGGCATTGACAAGGGTCTGCCTGCGCATGTAGTGCTCGGGCGCCTTGTGGGCGTGTGCCTTGGAGATCTCGATGTAGTAGCCGAACACCTTGTTGTAGCCGATCTTCAGCGAGTTGATCCCGGAGTGTTGCCGTTCCCTGGCCTCCAGGCTGGCGATCCACTGGCGTGAGTCGCGGCGCAGCTCCTTCAGCTCGTCCAGTTCGGCATCCACTCCCGGTGCGATCGCTCCGCCGTCTCCGAGTCTGCTGGGCGGATCTTCCGTCAGGGTGGCGTCGACACGTTTTGCCACGTCCTTCAGGGGGTCCATTTGATCAAGCATTGACCGGAACAGTTCGGACTGAGAGCGCTTCAGGATATCCCTCATCGCAGGAACCCGCCCCAGCCCGGCCGACAGGGCACGGACATCGCGTGGAGAGGCGCCGCCGGTGGAGATCCTGCCCACGATCCGCTCCATGTCCGGGATCTCTGCCAGGGTATCCCGGATGTCCTGCACCGTGCCGGGGCTTTTCGTCAGCTCTTCCACGGCGTCGAGCCTGCCTTCGATCTCCACGGGGTCCATGAGCGGGAAGGACATCCAGTCGCCCAGCATCCGGGCGCCCATGGGTGTCATGGTCCGGTTCATGACACTGAAGAGCGTGTTGGCCTTGTTTGCGCAGAGGGAGTCGAACAGCTCCAGGTTACGCCTGGTATTCGCGCCGAGAACCATGTATCCGCCGGTGTTGTAGAACCTGAGCTGGGTGATATGGGCGAGCACGCCCCTCTGGGTTTCCCTGACGTAGTCGAGCGCCATGGCGGACGCCCTGAGCGCCGCCTCATGTCCTTTCAGGCCCAGGCCCTCGATCCCCAGCACCCGGAAATGGCTGCAGAGAATCTCCCGCGCGCGCTCGGGCGCCATAGCCCCGTCCCTGTTCGTGAGAAAGAACCCGCCGGGCACGATGCCCGGATCCGCGGTGATGATCTCGCTGGGCGACACCCGGTGGAGCTCGTGAAGAAAATCCTGCTCCGAGCCCACCTCGGTCACCCGGAAGTCGCCTGTTGAGATATCGATAAAGGCGATGCCCCACCGGCTCCCGGCCGCATCCGTACATGCAGCCATGAGGTAGTTCGGCTTCTCGCAGAGAAGATGGTCGTCTTCCAGAATGAGCCCCGGGGTGATGACCTGGACCACCTCCCGGCGCACGAGGCCCTTTGCTGCGCCCGCCGGCTCGCTCTGCTCGCAGATCGCCACCTTCAGGCCCTGCCTGATAAGCCGGGATATGTAGGAGCTGGCGCTGTGGTGGGGAACCCCGCACATGGGGACTGGGTTCTCCCTGCCCTTGTCCCTGGTGGTCAGAGCGATCCCCAGAATCTTGGACGCGGTGCGGGCGTCATCGTAGAACATCTCATAGAAGTCGCCCATGCGATAGAACAGTATGGCGTCCTGGTGGAGCTTCTTGATATCCAGGTACTGCTGCATCATGGGGGTGAGATTACCCATGAGATCTTTTCTTCTTCTTTTCTTCTTCCAGGAAATCCTTCAGGAGCTTCGCCTTGAACCTTTTTGCGAAATGCGGGCGCTCCATGTACGGGAGATTGGTGGACAGGAAGGACCCCTTTATGGCGTCCCTCACCACATCCAGATCGCGCTCGTGCACCGCGGGCTTCTTCAGCTCCCTGGTGAGCGCGGCCCTGCTCCCCCGGATGAACGACCTGAGCTCGACATCCGCGTCATCGAGGTCCACTTCCGTGGTAAACTCCAGGCGAATCATATACAGATCCGCCGTAAGAACCGCGGTCTTGTCTTCCACGATGACCCTCACCCCGTTGCTTAAGGTTATCTCTTCCATGATTTTTCTAGACATAATATGATGATGCAGGGAAAATCAAGCAGAGAAGAACAGTATACAGCGTAAAAAGGGGGCAGGACAGGTATTTCTTGAGGGATTTTGCCGGAAGCCTTTTGGAAAGGAGTTCAGCGATTCCGCCCCGGGCCGCGAACAGGGAAAGATCCACGGGCTTCACTGAGGCGCAGGGGCTGAAACAAATACCGGTGCAAAAAAGAGCTGCCGGCACAAGAAGACCGTGCCTCGTGTTCATAGAATTCCCAATAGCCTGCGGCACGGTTTTTTTCAACCATGTCGTACGTCTTGATGGACGGATACCGGCTGTCCGATTTTTTTAGAAAAGGGGCATCGCCGACTTTACGAAGGTGAAGGCATCGCCTATGGCGTGGTTCATGAAGGGCGGCATCATCCTGATGATCACGATCATGAAGAGCAGGCCGATGGCAATGGTCAGCGGGAATGACATGAGAAACACGTTCATCTGCGGGATGGCCCGCGCTGTCAGGGCAAAGGAGATGTTGAGCAGCAGGAGCACGCCGATGGCCGGGGCCGCCATCTTGACCCCGAGGAGAAACATCCGGGCCCCATAGGACAAAACCGCCAGGAGATACTTCTGATCGGGAAAACCCGCCTCCACCGGGATGATGTAGTAGCTGTCCACCAGAGCCTTGATGAGCATATGATGCCCGCCAAAGGAGAGGAAGAGCAGAAAGGCTACGATATAGAGCAGGTTCGAGGTGACCGGGGCATCCGCGCCGGTCATGGGGTCCACAATATTCACAATGGCAAATCCCATCTGGAACCCCGCGACCTCGCCCGCGATCTGAACTCCGGCAAAGATCACGTTGATCGCCAGTCCCAGGCACAGCCCGATAAGCATCTCATGGAGCAGGAGAACGATGAGGGTGATGACATTGAGACTCTCCATGGCGATCCCCACGGCAGGGACCACCGGCACGAGCACCAGGCTCAAGAAAAAGGCGATGACCGCGGTGATGCGCCGGGCAATGACCTCGGCGCTGAAAAAGGGAACCAGGGCGAAGATGATCCCGATGCGCACAAAGACAAAGAGGAAAGAGAGAATATCCTGCCATGCAAGGTTCAGAAGCTCATTCATCGGACCAACAGGGGAATGCTGCTGAAGAGATTGATGGTAAAGGTGGTGAGCTTTTCGATGATCCACGGCAGGGAGAAGAGCAGAGCGAGAAACACCACCACGATCTTGGGAACAAAGGTGAGCGTCATCTCCTGTATCTGGGTGACCGCGGAGAACACGCTGATGGAAAGGCCCACGAACAGCCCGACCAGCAGCATGGGCGACCCCACGAGCAGGGTGACCTTGATGGCTTCCGACATGATGGTGGTTATGGTTTCCGGCGTCATATCAGAGGAACCCCCTCACGATGGATCCGACCAGCAGGCTCCATCCATCCACCAGCACGAAGAGCATGATCTTGAACGGCAACGAGATCATGATGGGAGGCAGCATCATCATGCCCATAGACAACAGGATGGACGCCACGACCATGTCGATGATGAGAAAGGGGATGAACAGGATGAACCCGATCTGGAAGGCGGTCTTGAGCTCGGAGATCATGAACGCGGGGATGAGTGCGCGGGTGGGCACCTCGTCCTTGTTGGCGGGCTTTTCCTGCGCTGCGATGCTCATGAATAGAGAGAGATCGTTCTCCCTGGTCTGCTTGAACATGAAGTCCCTCAAAGGGGCCTCAGCATTGTCCAGGGCCTGGGTAAAGGACAGGTATCCCTTCTGGTAGGGCTGCAGGGCCTGTTCGTTGATCTTCTGCAGTGTGGGCGCCATGATGAAGAACGTCAAAAAAATGGCGAGCGCCGTGAGAACCTGCATGGGCGGCATCTGCTGCGTACCCAGTGCCTGGCGGAGAAACCCCAGCACCACGATGATCCGGGTGAAGGCAGTCACCATGATCATAATGGAGGGCGCCAGGGCGAGAACGGTCAGGATGAAGAGCACCTGGAGGACGCCGACTACGTCATCGGGGCTGCCTGCCTCCTGGATACCGAGGCTGATGCTGGGAATGGTCACCCCCTGGGCATGGAGCAGACCGGATGCGATCATGATCAGCATGACAACCCACACAGCGATTCGCGCGATTTTCTTCATGGCAGGCCTCTTTTCTTCACGCTTCCACTTCGCTGATGACCTTCTCGAAATCCCCATGCTCCAGGTCTTTGATCAGCGAGACACTGTTCTGGGTGACACCGAGCAGGAGTATGGATTTGCCCGCCCGGACCATGGTAATGTGTGCCCTGGGCCCTACCGGCACCTGCCCGAGGATGTCGAGGCCGATGGTCTTCCTCACCCGTGCATAAGGTCCATACTTCTTTGCCGCCCACGCCAAGGCGAACAGGCCCACAATGACGCCCACGAGCACGGCAAAGGTCCTGAAGCCCATGCTGTCCGGGGCGCCCTCCGCAGCCAGTGACGGCCCTGCTGCCGCGAGCAGGACCATAAGCAGAGTGAGCAAGGCTCCGAGTCTCTTCATCTCAGTCTCTTCACCCGCTCCATGGGGCTGACAATGTCGGTGAGCCGGATCCCGAACTTCTCGCCTACCACCACGACCTCACCCCGGGCCACGAGCTTATGGTTCACGAGAATGTCGAGCGGTTCTCCCGCCAGCCGGTTCAGCTCGATGACCGAGCCCTGGCCCAGCTGCAGGAGATCGTTGATGAGCATCTTCGTTCTGCCCATTTCCACCGTGACCTCCAGCGGAATATCCAGGATGAAATCCAGCTCGGCCGGATGTCCCGAGGGCCTGCTTTCCTGAAGCTCCTCGAACTGCGCTTTGGCGGTGGAGCGGCCCAGGGGCTTGCCTTCCTTGATCTCTTCGCCTGCTTCCAGGGCCCGGGCCCAGTCCTCAGCGAGCTGGTCCTGGCCGGAATCCTTAGCTTCGTTATCCTCTGGCGCGTCTGCGCCGCCGGACATGAGCTTATCGATGTCTTCCTGGGAGAGCTCGCCTCCTCCCTTGGTCTCATTTTCCTTCATGGGTTCCTTCTCCTCATCAGCCATGGATTCCTCCTTCAATAGAGCTGCTTGTCCACGAGGCCCACAATGTCCACCGCCAGATTGTCCTTTACCTTTCCCGGCCGTGCATAGTATTTGGGCAGACTTTGCACCCTGACGATCATTTCGTCGGCCACGTCCTTCTCGAGCACCAGGATGTCGCCTTTTTTGAGCGACACGAGTTCGCGCGAGGTGATGCTGGTTTTTCCCAGCTCAACCGACAGATCCACATAGACACCCATGAGCTCATGCTTGAAGCGGCTGACCCACGCGGAGTCGATGTTCGTCTTCTCTTCGGTGTGGAAGCTGGCATAGAGCCTCTCGCGAATGGGTTCGATGAGCATATAGGGGATGCAGATCATGATGTTGCCGCTCATCTCCTCCATCTCGATATCGAACTGCACCACGATGAGCACGTCGTCATTGGGGATGATCCCGGCGAACTGGGGGTTCATCTCGCCCCTCACATATTCGAACGTGAGCTCGTAGACAGGCTGCCAGGACTGTTCCAGCTCCTTGATGGCCGCAGAGACCACCTTGTAGAGCATGTGCTGTTCGATCGGGGTGAACTCCCTGCCCTCCACCTTCATGGCGCCCGCTCCCCTGCCGCCGAAGAAGCTGTCGACAAGGGCGAACACGAGTTTGGTCTCCAGCACGACCATGGCATTGCCCCGAAGCGGGTCCACATGGATGATATGAATGCTGGAAGGCACCGGCAGCGACCGCATGAAGTTTCCGAACTTGAGCGTGTCGATCGACACGGGCGTCACGTCGATCATCCTGCGCAGCAGGCCCGAGAGGGTATTCCGGAAGAATCGCGCAAACCGGTCATTGATGGCGTCCAAGGTGGGCATCCTGCCCCGAATGACCTTGTCCTGGGCCGCAAAATCGTATTTCTGGATCTCTCCGGCATCTCCAGATGCGCGCATGTCGGACTCGGTCTCGATATCCCCGCCGACAACTCCCTTCAACAGGGCATCAACCTCTTCTTGGCTCAGTATCTGGCCCATACCTTCTCCTTACTGGACAACGAACTCGGAAAAATACACATTGAGCACCTTGCCGGTGGTGAGGTATTTGTTGATGCTGTTCAGTATCCCCCGCTTGAGCGCCCGCTTGCCCGCTATGGTGGAGATATCGTCGAACGACTTGCTGGAGAGCAGGGTGATGACTTCGTCCCTGATCTGCGGCAGCCTCTTGTCGATCTCGGAAGAGAGCATCTCGTAGCTCATCTCCAGCTGCATGGTCACCTTGAGGTAACGGGTACCCTGAGCATCGGTGAGATTCACGATAAAGGCATCCATGGGTTTCATGGGACCGGCCAGACCGCCCGCGGTATATCCCTGGGCCTGGGCCTGCTGGGCAGTCATCTGGGGGGCGGCTCTCTGTTGGGCATCTTCAGATTTCGGCGCCGACAGGAAAAAATAACCGGCGGCACCGCCTGCGATGATCGCCAGCAGAGCGAAAACGATCGCTATCATGAGTATTGGGGGCTTCTTCTTTTCCCCTGCAGCAGATTCTTTTACCCCACCCTTTTCATCCACCATATGATCCTCCTATAACTGATCTTGTAAAAGAACGATCTCTACCCGCCGATTTTTCTTGCGGCCCGACTCGGCGCCGTTCGATTCCACCGGCCGGGAGGAGCCGTATCCTGCCAGAGCGAATCTTGCAGGGCTCATGCCTGATGCGTAGATGAAGTAGTCGAGCACACTGCCGGCCCTTCTCATGGAAAGCTGGTATTGCTGTGCCTGCGTGCGGCCCCGGTTATCGGTATGGCCCTCTACCGAGATGATCGAATTGGCATTGGTCACACTCTGTGCAATGCTCTGGAGAATAGGCAGGGCTTCTGCTTTCAGCTCGTGGGAGCCCTCGCTGAAGAGGATGTCTCCGTTGATCATGACGGCAAGTCCCCGGCTGCTCTGTCTCACCTCGAACATGTCTTCCCCCCTGCCCTTGAGCCCTCCGATACCCTTGCTCTCCAGGTTGTTCAGGATGCTGCGGCTCAAGCTGGCGATGTCGTAGAACACCCGGGGAGGAACAGTCTCCACGAGCGTGGACATGCCCTTGACTTTCTGCTCCTGGACAAATTCGAGGGGCCCCATAACCTCATTGAAAAAACCGAAAAACTCCCTCATGCTTTTCGAGTCCATGGAAGACATGGATATGAGCAGGACGAAAAAGGTCATGAGCAAGGTAATCATGTCCGAGAACGTGACCATCCACTGGGTCCTGCTCGGAAGCTGGATGTATTCGATATTTTTGTCTTTTTTTGCCATCACCATTCCTCCAGCTTGAAATCGTACCCTTTGTAGCGCAAGGTGCCGGCAGGTTCTTCTGTGGGCGTGTCCAGACCTTTGAGGCTCGCCGAACTCCGGATATCTCCCAGGATCGTGATCTCCACCCTTCGGTTCAGGGCCCTGCCGTACGCGTCGCTGTTGGAGGTGATCGGCCTCTGGGCCCCCATCCCGTAGGCAGCGAGCCGCTCATGGTCCATGCCTCTGCCCGCGAGATAATTCACCACGGCAACGGCCCGGGCCGCGGAAAGGGCCCAGTTGGAGTAGAAAGGGGGTCCTTCATAGGGGATGGAATCCGTATGGCCGGTGACGGCTACGGGATTGTCCATGCTCGAAAGCACCCTGGCAAGGGTGTCAAGAATCGGCGCACTCTCGGGCGCAAACTCGTCGGTTCCCGATCTGAACAGGAGATTGGACTTTAGAGTAATGGTGACGCCCAGCGCCCCTTCCGACACCGCCGATCCGCTGGTGATGCCGTTTTCCGAGAGGGTAGCGCGGATCTTCTTGACCTGCAGGATCTGTTCTCTCAAGGGATCCGACTGGGAGAGAAGGTCGATGCCTCCGGGATTCTGATGCGCGCTCTGGCCGCCGGGCAGTATGCCGAAGCTCCCCATGAGAGAATTCATGGCCAGCCGCTGCTTGCGATCGTCCTGCACGCACATGGAGCAGAGCACGATGAAGAAGGTCAGGAGAATGAGCATGAGCGAGGTGTACAGGAATATCCCAGTATCCTGCTTCGGCTCGAGGTAGACTCGTTTTTTCCGGGCCATGCTATTCTCCGCGATGTCCGCTCGAAGGCTCCCGCAGGCTCGGGGAGAGATAAGAGTGGAGTTTTCTCTCCACGATTCTCGGGTTGTCTCCTGCCGAGATCGACATGATTCCTTCGATGATCATCCCCTTTTCCAGTGATTCCTCTTTCGAGCGCATGGCAAGCTTTCCGGCCATGGGCAGTGCTATCATGTTCGCCATGATGGAGCCATAGAAGGTGGTGATCAGCGCTAATGCCATGGCAGGCCCGATGGACGAGGGATCGGACATGGACTGGAGCATCTGGACAAGCCCGATCAGGGTGCCGACCATTCCCATGGCAGGCGCATAGGTTCCCAGGCCGTTGAGAATATCCGCTCCTTTGTTATGCCTCTGTTCGAGATGCTCGATCTCGGTCTCCAGGATCTCCCGGATGGACTGCGGCTCAAGGCCGTCAATGACCAGCTCCAGCCCCTGCTTGAAGAACGGGTCTTCCAGCTCGTTCGCAGCGCTCTCCAGCGCCAGGATCCCTTCTCTCCTCGCCCGGGTGGCATAATCCACAAAAGTCGGAATGAGCCCCTTGGCGTCCCGCAACTGGGTGAAAAATACGTTCTTTATCACGCCGGCAAGGCCGAGCACCTCTCGCAGGGGATAACCGATGAAGATGATGCCGAAGGTACCCCCGACAACGATGAGCAGACTCGGTACATCCACGAACAGGGTCAGCGGTCCCCCCGACATGATCCCCATGAGGACCATTCCAAAGGCAAAGACCACACCGATGACGGTTGCAATATCCATATATGCCCCTTCAGCGAAATTGATCTCGCATCAGGAATGAGCAAGGGATGTGCCATCGCGGATATTTTGTTAAATAATGTATTATTTCAATATGTTGAAGGCTTGATGAACCGGAATGCCCCCGGCGGGATAAGTCATTAAATTGACGCTTTCGATGCACCTGGATGCCAAGAGACACCCAGGTGCATCAGGAGGAACATTTTTTTTAAGGGTTAGCGTTTCAGGTTGATGAGCTCCTGAAGCATGTCGTCGGTGGTGGTGATGATCCTGGAGTTGGCCTGGAACCCGCGCTGGGTGGTGATCATTTTGACGAACTCGGATGCAATATCCACATTGGACTGTTCCAGGGAGTTGGGCGCGATCCTGCCCAAGCCGTTTTCACCGGGATGACCCGTGATTGCGTCGCCCGAGGCCCGGGTCGCGGCCCAGAGATTGCCGCCCACCTTGTTCAGGGCCTGGTCATTATTGAACTTGGCAAGGCCCACCCGGTAGAGATAGAGGATCTGGCCGTTGCTGTAGTGGCCCACCATGACCCCGTCCGTATCCACGGAGATGTTTTCCAGGAAGCCCGTGCCGTACCCGTCCTGAGTCTGGTAGACTGTGGTGGAGGCGGATGCGTACTGGGTGGAGGTCAGGGCCTGGGGCTCCCATGAAGAGGTGGGGAGCGCGGCCCCTCCGGCGATATCTCCGACATTGTCGGCGATCCCCGCACCGGTGGTCCAGGTGGCATTGGTGCTCCGGATGCCGAACTGCAGGGATATCTCCTGGTCGACGCCGGTCACAAAGTTTGCCGTGCATATCGGGTATCCTTCGAGCGACCAGGCGGCCGTGGTCCAGTTGGCCGCTACGGAAGGGTCTGCTGTAGGGTCGCAGACAAAAGAGGTTATCCTGTCCAGCGCACCGCTGGAGGAATCAAAGGCCATGGTGCCCCGCATGAGAATCCCCTGCTGCGCCATCCCGTCAAACCCGAGACGCTCGTCAGCCGCCGGGTTGCATGCCACGATGTATTCCCAGGTGTTGTCGAAATCCATGGCCCCGTCGTTGTACTCGCTGGCGGCGTTGATCTTGTCATAGTAGATGGTCACGTCATGGGAGTTGCCCAGGGCGTCGTAGACTCGGATGGCGGTCTGGTATCCATAGGCGCTATCACCGATGGGTTCGGCCGCAGTGGCGTTCCACGCGGCAAACAGGCTGTCGGAGTTCGATATGTCGGTGGAATCCAGGTTCGTGATGGCGGTGATATCTTCCGTGGCCTCGGGAGGAGAAGTGAATGCGCTGAGCCGGATATCCGTCAGCGTACCCTGGTCGGTCCCGTTGTCGTCCAGGGCCCAGCCGCGCGCCACGTATCCGGCCGGGTTCACGAAATACCCGTCAGCATTGAAGCGAAACTGGCCGGCCCTGGTGTAGTACTCGGTCTCGCTTCCCAGAGGGGACACGATGAAGAAGCCGTTGCCGCCGATTGCAAGGTCGGTCGCATTCGAGGTCGACTCGAAGGATCCCTGCTGGAACAAGGTGTCGATATCGCTCAGCGCCGTGCCCCGGCCGATCTGAGAGGAACCCGACGCCGTAGACACCGACTGGGAAAGCACATCCTCGAAGGTGGTCCTGCTGGACTTGAACCCGATTGTGTTGACATTCGCTATGTTGTCGCCGATCACGCTCATGGCGTTGCCATGGGTGGAAAGACCGCTGATGCCCGAAAACAGTGAACTGGAAATACCCATTTCTCCCTCCTTTATCCCTGTATCTTATCGATATCTGCTATGTTGACTTCCTTATCGCCGATGATAAGGTAGGTGACGCCCTTGTCGTATCTGACTCCCGTGACCACTCCGGCCGCATAGGAAGTTGTCCCCACGGCGTTCCCCTTGTAGTCGGCGGCCTGGATAAAGAACCGGTACCGGCCTTCGCTCACCGGCTCGCCATCATGGTCGGTGCCGTCCCAGACACATTGAACGTTCCCCTCCTGAACGTTTGCCCGCTCTATGGTGCGCACAAGCCTTCCATCCTCTGCAAAGATCTTCACCCTGAGCTCTGCAGCCAAGGCGTCCAGGCTGAAGTCGATGTTCATGTCGCTGCCCGTGTAATTGAGGATGTTGCCCTGTGCGTTCACCTGCTTGCCGATGAAGGACATGGCGTTTATATTATTGATGGAGTTCTGGAGTATGCCGAGCCGGGAGATGTTCTCATCGATATTGCTCAGGGTCTCCAGCGAGCTGAACTGGGCGAGCTGCGCGGTAAAGTCTGTGTTTTCCATCGGGTTCAGGGGGTCCTGGTACTGCAATTGCTTGACAAGCAGCTTCAGAAAATCGTTTTTCCCCAGGGACTTAGCGGTCTCTGACGTACTGCCGGTATTGACCGATCCCTGGTTCGAGAGTATGCCGCCCATTCCGATTGTGGACATTGTCGAATCCTCCTTTTATCAGGCAAAGAGATCGAGCCCGCCGCCTTCAGACGTATACGGCCGGGTATGCAGGTATATCTCGTCATCCCGGTAGGCCGCGCCATGGTAGCCGGAGTCTTGTCCGCCGCGGGAAGACCTCCGGCCGTGCCCGTCCTGCTGCGCAAATGCGGATCCTCCCTCATGGAACGACCGGTTGTCCAGGGTGGTGCTGACCGAGAACTGGGTTGCACGGATGCCCTGCTCGCTGAGCGCCTCCTTGAGCACATGCATGTTCTGTACGAGGATGTCGCGGGTGACGAGTTGATCGGTCTTGAAGATCGCCTGGAGCCGGCCGTCCCGCATGGTCATGCTCACGTCCACCCGCCCGAGCATGGGGGGGTGGAGCCGCATGGTCACGCTGCCCTCGCTGTTTTTCATCTGGGAAGACAGGGTCTGCCTGAGCTGATCCATGACGCTCTTCATATGCTGCTCGTAGAAGGATTCCGGGCTCCTGCCGCCCAGCCTGCCGGCCAGGGCCTCATAGGCCTCCCTGTTGAGCACGATCTTGGTATCGGGCAATGTCTGTCCCGCATGCCAGAGCTTGAGCGAGTTCTCGATTCCCGCGAACTCCTGCTCGCTCATGGCCGACTTCAAAAAGGCAAGGGCCTCGGCCGATTCCGCGTTCAGCTTCTGCCCCGCATTGGATTTCAAGTATGCGTTCACCTGGGCCGTAACCTGCTCCACGGCCTGGTCCCGGGCGGCTTGGTCCGCAGCGAAGAAGAGATCGCTCATGACCTCGCTGCTCACCCCGAAGGTGTTGCCTGCTATCCGGATCATCCTCTCGACATCCAGCCCTGCAGACGAGCTGTCCGGACCCTTGAAAGATGCCTTTTCCAGGGCCTGGGCAACCATGGTTCCGATCTCGGCCGCGATATGAGGGAAGCTTCGCTGAATCAGACCCATCCGCGCCTCGGCCTGCTGTCCTGCCAGCCTGCCGGCGAAACCGTCTTGCCCTGATGCTGCGCCCTGTCCTTTCATGAGCTGCTTGCCCGACATGATCCGCTCGATGACAGCGTCCACCGCATCCGCATCCGAGGCGGTGAGCCCCAACAGGGCAGCCATATCGATCCCGTCCGCGGACGCCCGGCTTTGAAGCGATTCGGTGAAGGATGCCGCGATGTGGGCCTTCATCCCGGTCTTCATGTCCGGGTCTGCCATCAGTACTGCAATATCCTCCCCCACCATTCCCTGCAGGGCGAGAAGTGTCTCAAGGGCCTCATCCGAGATCTGAGACCCGCCTCCGCTCACAAGCATCTGGATGTCCGAGGGCTTTAACCCCATTTCCCGCATCGCTGTCATAAACTGGAACAGCAGCATCCCGGCAGGCGTGGCAATGATTTCATGGAAGGCCTCTTCATCGAGAACGTCCTTTTCCGACAGAATCCGGGAAAGCGGCGTCTTGCCCGCATCGTTCGCGCCCGACATTGCAGAGGCGAGTTCGGCATCGAAGTCAGCGGCACCCGGCCCCTGGTGCGAAAACACCTTCTGGACAAAGCCCATGGCATCTGATGCAAGGCCCAGCAATCCTGCAAAAGGCAACTGCATATTCACCTCCATTGCTGTAGTGCCCTCATCAAGAGCAACCGAGGTGCCAGAACAGCCTTTCCCTGGAATGGCCTTGCATGGCCATTGCGCGCTTGGCATCCCCCTGGTAAAAATTACACGGTGCAGGAGAAAAACTTGCCCATGGCGCAGTGCCCGGACAGGGCCTTCCCGATGCCTCTGGAGGTATGGTGAGGGAGAAAACTCTGCAGTGGGAGAAAGTGATGCAAGGAAATGTGAATCCGTTCCCTGATAGTTAATCTATTCCATGCCTGTCCAGAAAGGACGCGGCATGATCCATCACCTCTTGCGGTCTTTCCCTGTGGGGAACATGCCCGCAGTTTTCCAGGATAACCATCTCGGACTCCCCTCCCGCTCTCTCGCTGATGAACTCAGGAAAGGCCAAAGAACCGAATTCGTCCTTGTCTCCATGGATTGCAAGGAGCGGACACCGGACCCTGCCGATGCGCTTCTCCAGGCTCCATGAGGCGAACTCCGGCGAGAGCCAGACATCGATCCACGCCCGGAGCACCCACTGGGCCTTGCTCCCGTGCCATTTCTCTATCCGTTTGATCTGATCCGGGTCTCGAAACACCTTTTTGGCATTTTGAATGCCTGAAACAGTCACCTCTTCGACAAAGGCCTGGGCGGCTTCCGTGATAACGGCGCTGCAGTCTGCGCGGCTTGCGGCAATTGCAATGGACATTGCTCCGCCAACGCTGTGACCGAAAAGGACATACCTGTCGAGCGAGAGGGCCTCCTTGATAGAAGGGAAATAGATATCCGCCTCCTCCCAGACAAATGCCTTACTTGGCCGGGCATCGCGGGCACTTGATTTCCCGAAGCCGAGCCTGTCGTATGCAAACACGGTCCGAGACAGGCGGCCGGCCAGTTTTTCAGGAAAGTCCCGCCAGAGATCAATGCTTCCGAGAGAATCATGAAGGAGCACCACGGGCACCTTGTATCGGAGATTTTCCGGAACCCACTGTTTTGCATGGATCGTCCCGCCGGGGATGGTGAAGAAAAACTCCTTGGATCGGGCGCTGCTCATTTGTCCTCCCGCAGCCTTAAAGTCAGGGCGAGCATGCTCAGGCCCAGGATGCCGGATATGAGGAATGCGGCCTCGTAGCCCCATGCAGCGGACACGGCGCCGAATCCCAGGGAAGAGACCAGCATGCCCAGGTTGAACGACCAGACAAACAGGGAGTTGGCAAGGGACCGCGCACCGGGATAGATGTCCAGGAGATAGGCGTTCAGCGTGGGGTAGAGATACCCGTACCCAATCCCGAAAGCCAGGGCGAGCGCCATGAGCAAGACTTTTCCCTCAAAAAAGGGAACAGCGAGAGGGAAAGCCAGCATGAGAACCAGGGATATGATCCATGCCCGTACATCGCCCGCGCCTTTGAGGGGCTTGCGCAGGAAGGACCATACCATGAGACTTCCTGCTACAAAAAAGACGAAAAACAGGCTGGAATTGTCTATCCCCCGGGTGAGGAGAAAGGGAGGCACGAATACCACCTGTGAGCCGAAGACCATTCCCAGCGTGAGTGCGGCAGCCATGTGGGGAAGCCCCTGTACGAGAGAGAACCACGGGTTTTTTTCGATCCTCGCGGCGCCTGGGAGGAAGAATCCTGCAATCACACTGATAAAACCGAGACCTGCAGCGGTATAGAAGAACAGGGGATACCCCCGGGCATGAATGATATACTCGCCCAGGGCAGGACCGATCGCGTGGGTGGAGATGTTTACCGCAGTGAGTATCCCCAGAAGATATCTCCGGGAACCAGGGGCCGCGATATCGAACACGAAGGCCCCCAGGATGCCGAACGCACCGGCAAACCCCGCTCCCTGGATGACCCTCAGACCGAAGATGAGCGGGCCCATCCCCTGAACCAGGGCGTAAAACGGTGTTGCAAGGCAGAGCAGGCCCGCCCCTGCAATAAACACGCATTTCCGGGAAAGCCTCTCCGAAAAAACGCCTGCCAGGGGCAGGGTTATGAGCACCGTGATGCTGAAGGCCCCCATGACAAGGCCGATGTCTGCGGGGGAAAGCCCCAGATGCACGATGTATTTCGGCAGGAGTATGAGCTCTGAGAAGTTCAGGAAAAAAAAGAAGCTGGCAACCACGATAATGAAGAAACTGCGCCTTTGTTCACTCACCTCTGACCCTGGCGGCGAATTCACGAAGGTCGCTCAGGGAGCCCTCAACCCCCGAGGCTCTGTCCCGGCGGATGTGGTATGCCTGGAGCCCCACACTCCTGGGGACCAGGTAATCGAATTCCAGATGGTCGCCGATATGCACGACGTCACCGCCTGCAAGGTGCTTCAGCCGCAGGAAGGCGCGCGCCTCGGCCTTGGTCATGCCCCAGTCGTCGCTCACCGAGATCATCTGATCGAAAAAGGGCCCAAGACCGCTCCGGGACACCTCCACATCGAGGAAATGCCGTGCCGCGTTCGAGAACAGGACAAGGGAGAAACCCTGTGATTGCAGCTCTCCGAGCACGGGCAGTACATCGTCATAGAGCTCGACCCTGGGCGCGTACCGGCTGACGAGCCCGGCGGGATCGACCTCCTCAAGCCCGAAATGATCGAGCCAGTAGGAAAGCTGATACCACCTGATGGACGCGGGCCCTTCCTGCTCGTATGCCCTAAGGCACATGCGCCGGGCCTCGGGAAGGTCCATGCCCTGCCTTCGGGAGATGAGCTCGGGCAGCCCTTCCATCCAGATGCTGTCAACGAAATCATTGCTCGTGAGCGTGCCGTCGAGGTCAAAGGATAGGGTCAGTCTTCTTCCCACACCTCCACCCTGTCCTTCCATTTGGCCTTTGCTGCGTAGAGGGCGTTGTCGGCCTTCCTGATGAGCTCGGACTTCTCTCCCTGGCCGCGAGTGAGGCTCCCCACCCCGATGCTGACCGTGACCTTCACGGACGTGCCTTCGCCAAAGGAGAACGGGGTCGAACGTACAGCCTCGCAGATCCTCTCCGCCACGTTCGCCGCCTCCTCCGTGTCGGCGCTGGGAAGGACCACGGCAAATTCTTCTCCTCCGTAGCGGGCAAGAACGTCGATCGAGCGGACATTATTCCTTAAGATGCCTGCGAGCTGCTTGAGCACCATGTCTCCGCACTGGTGCCCATAGGTGTCGTTGAAGTGCTTGAAGTCGTCGATATCCAGGATGAGCAGAGACACCACGCTGTCCTTGCTTCGCTGCACACGCTCCACCTCTTCGCTCAGTCGGTCTTGGAAATGCCGGTGATTGTAGATCTCGGTGAGGCCGTCGGTGATGGAGAGCTGGTTGAGCCGCTCATTGAGGACCTTGAGTTCCTCGGTGGCCCGGTTGAGCTCCCCTGCCCTGGCCTCCAGCGCGTCCTTGACCTCGGCCATCTCCCACAGGGTCTTCTCCATCTCAGCATTCTTTTCCAGGAGTTCCATCTCGAGCGCCTTCTTGCCGGTTATGTCGGAGAATACCATCAGTGCCTGGATATTGTGCTTTTTCCGGGAAATGACCTGCGCATCGTATTCGATCGTGATATCGTCTCCCTCCCTGGTCCTCAGCACGCACTCCCGGTGGTGGATCTCGCTGCCCTCGACGAAAAGCTTCTGGAATTCTTCGCGCAGGCGCTGCTCCTCGTGAGGCGCCACGAATTTGGTAAAGCTCGATCCCTGGATCTCTTCCCTGGCATAGCCCATGAGGTTGCTCACAAAGGCATTGCAGCTGGTGATCATCCCCCGCGGATTCACGTAGAGAAGGCCGATGTGCGGGACATGGAACAGGTCTGAAAACTGCTCTTCCTGCTCCCTGATCTTTCTCATGAGCATAACCTGCTCAGTCACGTCGTTCAGGACCATCCAGAGGAGATTCCCCTTGTCCCGTTTCAGCCACCCGCCCTTCATGCTCACGAAGACCCGTCTTTCCCCTGCCGGGGTGAGGATCAGATCGCCTGGGGGAATGATGCCCTCTGGATCTTGGAGACCCTTGTCGCACGCCCTGATGAACGCCTCCCTGCTCTGCCGGGATATGATCCTGATGAGTTGGCTGCCCATCAGATCCGAGGGTTCATGCATGATCAGTTTGTGCAATGCATCGTTGGCATAGACGATGATCCCGTTCTCTCCAATGAGACAGGCACTGGGGGAATACCGTGCCATGGTGGCCAGTGTTTCCGGAATACAGGCGCCGCCTTCGAATACGGGCTGCCCGGTCTCGGAAAAGGCGATGATCTGGGTATTGCGGATAATGGTGGTGGTAAAGGTACAATCGAGGCCCTGCCCGTCCTTCGACGGCAGGGAGACAGTATGGTGCAGGCTGTTCGGGGAGTCGAAGACCGTGTGGTTCGTGTCGAGGAAATCCTGGATTTCCTTTTTTCCCATGCCTGTTCTCGCGGCAAGGGCATGGCTCACAGAAACGGCGTCAGCTGTTTTTCTCAGGATGATATAGGGTGTGAGAATATCCGCGAGCCTTTCTATATCAACGTCCATACCCTGTCTTCGCCTTCGCTTACCTCACCTGCCTGCTGCATGTCGAACAGGACCTTCTCAATCTCCCGGGAGACAATTTCCACGGACATGGACTCCTCGAGGATCCGGATGATCTCCTCGATGGTGGCGCCCCCGGTGATCTGAAGGACCTTCTCCGTGAAGGCAAGGAGGTCTTCGTGCTTGGACCACGGAAACAGCACCCATCTCCATTTTGTCATGATCTTGGGGCAGTAGTCGGCCTGGGAGCGGGAGTCGGCCTTGCTCACCAGGACCGTGGTGCGGATCTCCCCCACCTTGGGGGAAAGATAGCGGACCACCTCCTCCATGGTCCCGCCTTCATCGCTCACATCGTCCACCACGAGAACCTTTTTCCGGGAAAGATCCACCTCGGGCAGGGGAAATACGATGGCCGGCCTCTCGCGCAGGCTTGTATCCTCTCCCCAATGACCCATCTGAAAAGTGCATATATACTTGCTCTTCAGATAGTCTGTAAGGATACGCGCCGGGGCGAGTCCCCCGCGGGATACGCCGATCACGACATCCGGATGATAGCCGGAAGACCGGAGTTTGAGAAAGACCTCCCAGAGGAGCTCTTCCACGTCTTCCCAGGAAAACCGTACCGCCTCGGGAAATGTCTTTTTCAAGCCATTGATATCTGCCATAAAATCACCTTGTCAACTCTCGTTCTTTCGGAATATGCCTTTCATCTCTTTAACGTTTTCCCGTCTCTTCTCACCGGTTCAGCAGGCGGAATCGCGGCCTGTCCAGGGTGCCCCTGAGGCTGAACCGCATCCCGCCGGTGGAAGAACCTGCCTGCGCGCCCAGAAGCAGGGCCAGATCCGGCGGCAGACTGACCTCTCCCGAAAGGTTCAACCGGGACCGGGAGAGGGGCTCCATGATCCGGATCGATCCCTTGACACTCCCCGAGATATCACCGGCAAGCTCCAGGCCCTCCAGAGTGATCAGTCCCTTTTCCATGGCAGACTCCAGCTTCAAGGTCGTGAACTGAATGCCGTCCAGGGGAAGCGGCAGGTTCAGCGGCGAATGCACAATGGGGAGGTACCCGTCCTTCCATATGATGTCCGCCCTGCCTTCCATCTCGCGGGGCGATGCGTTCGGCCTGGATATATCGATGGTGCCGGTGATGATCCCCCTGGGGCATACGCCTGAGGGGAACAGATGCTGGAGGGCCTGTGAATCGAGGTTGTCCATGCGTGCCGTTACGCTCAGCGACTCACCCATGGCGTCAAGGGGTGTACGGACGCTGCCGGAGAGGCTGCCCGAGGGGAAAAAGGCCTCCACACTCAGATCAAGGCTGCCCGAGAGCAGGGAGATAAGCCCGGGCCGGATCTTCAACTCTTTGGCGAAGGGGTTCTCGTCGATGCTCATCCCCTCCACCTTGAGCCCGAAGGGCAGGCTGGAGCTGATGTATCCGAGGGTCACGGGCCTGCCGACCAGAGAGCTCATCGTTTCCTCCAGGCGCCCCCGGAAGGTATCGTAAGGAAAGCGCACCAGGATAAAGAGCATCAGGCAGAAAAGGAGGTACAGTCCAATGCCTGCCTTTGCCAGCCTCGGGGAAAACGTCTTCTCATCAGCCATAGTGGACCACCTGGAAGGTCACGTCGAGACAGCTGTCTCTTTCCACACGCCGGATGTTCAGACGCTTGATCTTCAGGGAATGAGGGCTGTGCTCGATGTCGTACAGGAGGCTGATGAGATCGTCCTGGAACACGGAGCGGATCTTCACCTCCACGGCTTCCCGGGCCGCACCGCCCGACTCGCTGATAGGCTTCATGTATTCGATGCGGTCGTTCACCTTGACCCTGGCCGCCAGCTCCTCAAGGAACCCGAAAAGCGTGAAGTCCGCAGGCTGCGCGGCCCCGGCGGCCCTGGGCACACTGCCTGCGGCCCTGATCCGGGAGGACAGTTCGTATATCCTCTTGAGCTCACTGTCATGGGCCTTTACCGAGGAGGTCAGCCGGGCTTTGTACTCAATGACCGGAGAGACCACGCCTACCATGAGGATGAACGCCCCCAGCACGACCCCTGCGGCAAGGAGAATCAGCCTTTCCCGTTTTGAGAGACCCTTCAGGTAGCGCTCGATTTTCTGGTACATACCAGCTTCAACCTCACCCGCTGATCAAGTTTGTCCACGTTGGCCGATACGATCTTCACCTCGGCCACATAGGGGAGAGACGACAGACTCGCCTTTATCCGTTCCACATTCTCGTATGACTTGGTCGTGCCCGATATCATGATGGAGTTCTCGTCGATGAGGATGTTGTCTACAAGCACGTCGATGCTCTTGGGGATGCCCGCGCTGATGTCCCGGATGATCTCCAGCGGCGTGTCCTTGCCGCCCGGGCCGCCGTTCTTGGACGTGATCCTGGACAGGTGCTGCTCCAGCTGCCTCACCGGGTCCACCATAGGGGTGCCGGCGGGCATGACCGCACTGAACTCTGCCTGTATCCGCCGGGTGAGTTCGCCGTTTATCCGGGCCCTGGTAAAAAGGTCGACCCCGAGCCCGAGAACGAACAGAACCACGAACGCAACCGCAATCTTGCCCCATGCCCCGGTATAGCCCTTGAGCCACTCGATCTTCCGGGTGTAGGCGAGCTCTCCTTTCCGGAAATTGATCCTGTCGGTGCTGTCGATCCCGCGCAGGGCGAGCGATACGGGCAGAAAATGGGCCAGCACCTCGTCCATGGAAATACCGCCTTTATCCTCGCCCCTCTCCGGCACTCCGGGAAGGATGTTTGCCGAGGCCTTGAACCTCTGCGCGAGGTCGGTGATGAAGCAGGCATACCCGGTGGGAACCAGGGCATAGCTCTGACCCGGAGAATCGATCCGGGACAGGGCGATGAGCACTTCCCGGACGCAGGTATCCAGCAGCTCGCCCGCCTCGATCCCCTGCTCGAGTCTTTCCTCCAGCTCACGGGCCAAAACGGCCGGGCTCCCGAGCAGGCGGGGCGCGATCTTGCCGAACCCGTAGGGAAAGGCCCCCACATATTTGACCGCCGCGCCCTGCAGCACGGCCAGTGATGTGTCGTCCCACCCCATGTGCAGGAAGAGGTAGGCGGTGTCATCGGCGAGGTTGAATATGTTCCTGGCCCCTGCAAGGAGGGCTGCGGACGGAGAGTCCACGATCTCCGGATCGATGCCCGCCTTTTCATTGAGGCCCGAGATCAGGGCCTGCACCGAGGCATGCCGCGACGAGAGCGTCTCGATATGATGGAGCCCGGCATCGTCCCGGCCCAGGAGCACATAGTCCACGATGATCTGTCCGTCCAGGACCGGAAGGAGCGTCTCCACCTCGGGCGCTATGGTCTGCGCGATCTTCTTCCGGTCGCCAAAGGGCCTCATGAGAGAGCGGTGCATGATCTCCCGCTCGGACATGCCCACGGCCACCGAACCGAGTACATCTGGGGGCAGATCTTTGAGCAGCGCGGCAATGTCCTCTTCTGCGGGGTGCAGGGGCTCGTAGTGCTCGTCGTACTCCCGGGGCATGCCGATGATCTTCTCCAGGGAGAACTCCGCGGCAATGCCCGTCCTGATCAGACAGGCGTGCACCGAGACATTATCCCAATAAATTCCCAAGGTATATCGAGCCATGTTCCATCCTGTTTCTTCAATGAAGGTTCAATATATTTTATAATACACTATCCGCACGTCGTTTTGAAAGCGTTGAAGGACGGTTTTTATATTGATCCTGGCGCCCGACGGCATATTGCCGTTGATATCGGCGCTGAACAGGCCGCTTTTCACGCCCAGGGTATTTTTGATCCATTTCATCTCATCTGCGGGATCATTCAGGTCCAGCCCCTGGATGCGGCTGCGGTCCTGCTCGTTCAGAAAGGGCCTGCCGTCTTCGATGGCGTCTGCCACATCCTCGGTGAGATACGTTCGGGACATGCTCAGGAGCACGGTCCGGGAGGCGGTGTTGATGTTGATCTTCCCGCCCGTGCCCACGGTTACGTAATCCTTGATCCCGTGATAATTTTCCGTGCCGTAAAAGTATTCCGGCTTCATCCCTTTCACCAGAAGGATCTCCTCTGGGGTGTCGAGGGGGCCGTTCTTGCAGATATAGGGAGGATCCAGCGACAGGTAGTACTCGCTCTCCGCGCCGCCGAACTCGGGCTCGTCGTTCGGATCCAGCCAGTCCCTGAGCGACTTCATGAGCTCGTCGAGATCGTCGTCCGTGATGTCGATCTCCAGGAGCTCGAAGAGATACTTGAGCTGGGTCTCCCGGTAGATCTGCTCGCCCTCGGTCACGAGGCTGTTCAGGTCGATCTTGCCGCACTCGTCCGCCAAGGTGCCGCTGAAGGAAGGCCCCTCGAGATATGCGGAAGCGCCCATGGCATACTCGCTGAAGCTCCCCCACTCCTCGTCGTCTGAGTCGTAGGCGGGATCGTCCTCTTTGAGCATCGCCCGGGCGGCCTCGATCCCTGCCCGGGCGATCTGCTGGGCCTGTACCGAATCGCGGAAGTTGTAGGCGAGCTCCATGTCGAGGCCCTGGTCCGCGCTGAAACTGACCACCAAGACGGTGAAAAAGGCAATGGTTGCGAGCACCATCAGGAGCACGACGCCCCGGTTGTCCCTCACTATCTTTCTCACTCAAGGGCCCCCCTCGCTCACGGTGAGCTTCAGTTCGGACAAGGGCAGGTGGGCCGTCCCGGTGAAGCTCAGCGGCTCGCCCCCACAGGCAAAGGTCACACTCACCTTCACCTGTCTGGGCAGGGACAGCTTCTGATCAAGGTCCCAATCGTCTTTTTCGTCGTCGTTGTGATCCAGGTACACGATGTTCAGCGAGGTGATGTCCTCGGCTACCTCCATCTCGCGCGCTGACTTGCTCACCCCGTAATGCGGCAGGGGATCCTCCGAGCGTATCAGGATGTAGCGGCCCGGGAGATCCTCCATCTCTTTGAGGAAATAGCCCACCTCAGCCAGGCCGCCCATGACCCCGGGCAGACCCAGTTCTGCCGCAGTGGTGAAATGAATGCTGTCGAGGTCGACATCTCCGTCGGAGTCGTCTTTCCCCACGAAACGGTACAGGGAGATGTCCTCCTCACCCAGGGTGCGGCCGGTTCCCTCGGTGGCCGGGACATAGGCGCAGCTCAAGTCCTTCATCATGCGGTCCATCACGACCCTCACCATCTGATAGGTCTCTCTCTGAGAGCCTACCGACTCGATTGCACGATGGGCCTGGAAAAAAGCCAGGTTCACCACGGTCATGACAATGGCCGCGATGGCGATGGCCATGAGCAGTTCGATGAGGGTGAACCCGCTATCTCGATGAGAGGAACGCGATAAAATCCGTCTCAAGGCTTCCTTTCTCTCCCCACCTGATGGTGAGCGTGTACTTGTAGTATCCCTCCAGGGGCGTGGGTTCGATCTCCTCGGTGTATCGGTACCCGGGGAAATCTTTGCCGAAATCGCCCTCGCCGTTTCCGGAATGCACGGCTTTCTCTCCCGTCACCTCGGCGACCCTCTGCTGGGCGAGCAGGGTGGAGGTGGTCACGAACTTCGCCCGGGAGGCCATGTCGATGGACTGGTTGGCCGATTTGAGAAGCCACACAAAGGTGATGCCCAGGAGCGTGATGGCGATGAGGACCTCCAGGAGGGTGAAGCCCTTCCTACCCATAGGTGATCTCCACGTAGTGATCGTGTATGGTGAGCATGCCGGAAAAGGGCTTGACGACCAGGGTATAGATCTTCCCGAATTCCCCCTCCAGGTAGATCACGCCCTGCTCGATAACCCCTTCGGGGGTCACCAGGATGTCCAGGCGGCCCTGGAGCTTTTCGCTCTGGTACGGGCTCTTGACGCTCTTGAGCTTCACGCCTCTGGGGAGTTCCTTTTCACTGAGCATGGCCGGGGTCTCGCCGGAGCTCTCGGGCTTGGGGAAAACGCCGATCCTGGAGTTGTCGATATCGAACCGGACATAATAGGGCTTGTGCCGGGTGACGGCAGTAGACCTGGCATACTGGAGCACCGTGAGAACCTCCCGGGTGGCCTTGTCCATGCTCGAAGTCGAGATGCCGGTGTAGAGCCTGGGGCCGATGTAGCCCACTACGATCCCCAGAAGGGCGATGACGATGATCAGCTCCAGGAGGGTGAATGCCCTAGTATCGGCTGTCCGTCTCGGCTTCCCAGTTTCCGATGTCCGCATCCTTGCCCTCTCCTCCAGGCTGGCCGTCCGCTCCATACGAAAACAGATCAAAGCCATTTGAATTCCTCACCCCGGGATAGAGGTATGCATAATCATAGCCCCAGGGGTCTTTGGGCACCCTCGACTTGTCCAGGTATCCGCCCTCCCGCCAGTTCCTGGGCACGTTCCCTGAGACGGGCTTCTCCACCAGCGATTTGAGCCCCTGCTCCGTGGACGGATAGTCGCCGCTGTCCAGCCGGTACATGTTGAGCGCGTTCTCCAGGGCCTGGATCTGTATCCGCGCCTGGGTCTGCCGGGCCTCGTCGGGCTTGCCCATGATCTTGGTCCCCACGTATGTCGCCAGAATGCCGAGTATGACGATAACCACCAGCAGCTCCAGCAGGGTAAAACCCCGATTCTTCATGATATGTTCCTCCATTCTATCGGACTATGGTGCTCATTTCGAGCATGGGCAGAAGGATGGCCAGCACGATGGAACCCACGATCAGCCCCATCACCACGATCATGACCGGTTCGAGGATCGATGTCAACCCCGCCACCGATGTCTCGACATCCTCTTCGTACGCGTCCGCCGCCTTGACGAGCATCTCTTCCAAGGTCCCGCTCTTTTCTCCGATGCTGATCATGTGGACGATGATGGGGGGAAATACGCCGGACTTTTTCAACGGCGCCGCGATGCTGGATCCTTCCATGACCTCGCCGATGGAATCCTCGATGCAGGCCTCCATGACCTTGTTCTGCACCACGGTCTTGACGATCCTCATGGATTCGATGATGGGCACTCCCGACGAGAGCAGGGTACCCAGGGTCCGCGCGAACCTGGCCACTGAAATCTTCCGGTAGATGGCGCCGTAGACCGGCATGTTCATCCTGAACCGGTCGAATTTTTCCGCCCCCTGCCCGGTCTGTCTCCATCTGACGAAGAAGACGGCCGCGATCACGGCCACCGCGGCAAAGGCCCACCAGGTCGCGCCCAAAAAATCGCTCGTCCCGATAAGGATGCGGGTGGGCAGAGGCAGAACCTGCTCCATGCTCTCGAACATGCCCACCATCTTGGGCACCACCGAGGTGAGGAGATAGAAGAGCACGACCACTGACACCGCGAACAGCACCAGGGGGTAGATGAGGGCAGCCCCCACCTTTGACCTGAGCCGGTGCTGGCCTTCGAGAAATTCGGCCAGCCTCAGCAGCACCACGTCAAGGGCCCCGCTGGCCTCTCCGGAGCGGACCATGTTCACGTAGAGGTCGGAGAAGACCCGCCTGTGCTGGGAGAGGGCGTCGGCAAAGGACAGACCTTCGTTCACCGCGTCCCTGACCTGGGCCACGGTCTTTTTCATGGCGGGCGAGTCGGTCTGCTCGTAGAGCGCGCTCAAGGACTCCACCAAGGGGATGGACGCCCCCACCAGGGTCGAGAGCTGCCTGGTCATGACCGTGACATCCTCGAGCTTGACCCTGCCGAGAAACCGCTTGAGCGAGATATCTTTCACGCTGGGGGCGGGCGTGGAGGACTCCTCGGCAATGGAACTCACGAACACGCCCTGGGAGCGAAGCTTGAGCTTGGCCTCCCGGGTGGATGTGGCATCGATCATACCCTGGGTGACCTTGCCCTTTTCCGTAAAACCGCTCCAGGTGTATAACGCCATGATCCGCTCCCTATTCCTCTTCCGGCCCTGCGAGCTCCCGGACCTTTTCCACGTCGTGCCTGCCCAGCGCCGGGAACCTGCTGAAATACCCGTCGTTCACGGTCACGCCCGCCTTTTTGCTGATCTCGTCCTTGAGCTCGGCCATCCGCGCCTCCGCCTGTTTTTTCCGGAGGGTCCGCTCAATGGACTTCCTCACCTGATCCAGGGTTTTGGTTTTGGACTCCCGCTTGTCCTCCAGCCGGATGACATGATACCCGAAGGACGATTTCACCACATCGCCGAGCTCGCCCTTGTTCAGGGCGAACACCGCTTTCTCGAATTCCGGCGCCATCTTGCCCCTGCCGAACCATCCGAGGTCTCCGCCCTTGTCTGCGGACGGGCAGGTGGAATGTTTCTTGGCCAGGGCCTGAAAGTCGGCCCCTTTCTTGAGCCTGCTCAGAAGATCGTCGGCCAGTCCCTGCTTTTCCACCAGGATGTGCCTGGCCTTCACACGCTCCGGGGTGACATACCTGTCGAGATGCTCGCGGTAGTAGCCCTCGATGTCCGTCTCACTCACCTTCACGGATTTCTTCAGGCCGTTCTCCAGTTCTTTTGCCAGGATCTGGTCGATGGCGTAACCGATCTTCGCCTTCACGGATTCCTGTGTATCAATGCCTTTCCTGCGCGCTTCCCAGGCGAGCATCTTCATCTCGACGAGCCCGTCGACGATCTCTTTTCGGCCCTGCAGAGAAGAGTATTTCGCCCGGTACTGGGCAGGAATGTGAGATATGATCTCCTCGATGTCTCCTTCCGTGATGCTCTCGCCTGCGACCTGTGCGATGACATCCTCATCCGGCCGGGCGTTCCCGCCGGATTCTCCCGCATCCTGCGCGCATCCGACAAGCCCGAAACAGATCAGGACAGCTAGGACCAGATATCGCTTCAATTCATTCCTCCTTTATGATCCGAATATGTATTGAAGGGCCACGCCATTATCACCAGAACAACAAACCGATTCCATGGGTCCTAGCATCCCGGGACAGGTTCTGTCACATGCCGTTTCCCGTCCGATGCCTCCGGGAAGAAGAGTACGGCCGCGAGCACCCCTTCCCGTACGCATATCCGCGCCTGCTCCGATACGACCCTGTTGCTGATTCCATAGGGGTTCCCCATCTCCATGACAGCGTCTTTGAGAGGCCACTGAAACCCTGAGAGACACACCCCCCTCACCTCCAGGGAGAGCGGGAGCAAAGACAGGAGCGCGCCTTTCATTCCCTCTATCCCGGCAGCGGAATCAACCAGGAAAATCCGGTGGGAAGGGGTGAGGATCGCTGCATCCACGCCCGCCTTCAGCGCGGCATAGAGCAGGTGAACGTTCGCGAGGCTGTGATCGAACCTGTCTCCGATACAGGCGAGCATCTCGATGCATGAAGCGCCGCGATCAAGGGCGATATCCAGCGCAAGCTGGGTGTCGGTCTTGTCCTTCTCGGTGCTGTGCCGTATGAAGGGGATTCCCGACCTCTCCGCTTCCCGGCGGGCGGCCGGAGATATGGAGTCCATATCCCCCACCACGACATCGGGCCTGACTCCGGCGCGCAGGCAATACCCGGCGCCTCTGTCGGCGGCTATGATCATCCTGGCCTTTTCCGCCCTTGCCTGAAGGAAGGCGGGATCAGGCGCATCTCCCCCGGATACGATCAGAAACATAAGGCGAATTAACAACGAATGACAGGCGAAGTCAAGCGAGAGCTTTCTAGCGCCGATTTACCCCGTTTTTCGTACAATCACCTCGCCCGGGCGATCCCTTGTGGAAAAAGGTGCGGTCGAGAAAGTCAGCCCAAGGGAAACGCGCCTCAGCCTCCTGGGCCGAGAAGCAGGATGAACGACTTGAACATCTCGGCATCGAACTCCGCAACCATTTCCTGCTGCATGATCTTCAATGCGTGGAAAGGCTTCACGCTTTCCCGGTAGGGTCTGGGCGCGGTGAGCGATTCAAAGGTGTCGACAATGGCGCAGATCTTTGCATAGGCGGGAATCCCGTCGCCTTCCCGGGCAAAGGGGTACCCGCTGCCGTCGTGCCGTTCGTGATGAGACAGGACAATGGCGGCAGCCTCGGGGGTGAGATGTCCGGTCTCCAGGAGACGGTCATACCCCCACATGGGGTGCATTCTGATGAGACCCCATTCACTCGGGGTCAGAGGACTGCTTTTCTCCAGGATCCTCATGGGGATCTGGGCCATACCGATATCGTGGAGGAAATAGCCCGCGCTCAACGCCGCCATTCCCTGCTTTGTCAGTTTGTCGCTGAAGAGCTTGATGGTCAGTGCCGTGGCATAGATACCGACCCTGACGGAGTGCTGGTACGTGAAGTGATCGTGGCTCTCGATCCAGATGAGGTTCTCCATCACCTCTTCTTCCGACAGGATGAGACGGACCATTTCCTCGGCGTTTTTCTCCACGTCCCGTATTGTTCTCGGCTCGACCGACCGGAAGATTTCCCGGATCGATCTCATGGAGGCGGTAAAGGCCACACTGGCCTTGTCGCGGGAGTCTACCGCAGGGTCCGCGAGAATGCGGCTCAGATAGCTGGTCTGGTACTCCTCTACCCTGTCCCACTCGTCATCCTTGACATAGAGCCTGATGCTTCCGTCCGTCAGGAGCTTGCTGTGCTGATCGGTGAAAAGAGCCCCCCTTGCGGCAAAGAGCCGGTGGTCTCCCCTGATCTGCAGGTAGATATCGAAGTCGTAGCGCTCGTTGATCCTCATCATGGACAGGGGGAGATCCCGAAAGACTATTCCCTGGTCCTGTCCGGTGTGCTTGGCGCGAGGCGACACGCTCAGCCCCCTTTTCTTTTTCTCCAAGCAGAGTTCCGAAGCCCTGCATTCATGGAAAGACCCTCTTCCCCCTTGGGTAGATGCTCATCCTTTGCCCCTGCTGTGAAAGAAGGGGCGCACGGTATCTGCTCTCCGTACGTTCTCCTATCGACAGGGGCAGGGGAAATAATGACATATTTGCGCACATTCGGCAACGGCTGTCTTCGAGGGACACGGGCTAAGAGGCGGGCTGCCAGGGGATCTGTCTCAGACAGGGAAGTTTCCCGTCTTTGTCCGAGAGGATCGGACGGGTGACCGGCCAAGGGATGCTCAGATCGGGATCGTCCCACCTGATGCCGCTCTCAGCGCCGGGGGAATAGGCGTTGTCCACCTTGTAGAGCACGCGGGTGTCATCGGTGAGGGTGCAGAATCCGTGGGCAAACCCCCTGGGGACATAGAGCAGCTTCATCAAAGCGCTACTCAGGTCCACGGATATCCACCTGCCGCGCGTTTCAGAGTTTTCGCGGAGATCGACGATAACATCGTATACGATTCCGGTCACCGCCCAGACGAGCTTTGCCTGTGAATGAGGCGGATACTGAAAATGCAGTCCTCTGATCACCCCTTTCTTTCGCGAAAAAGAATAGTTGTCCTGGATGAAGCGGGCCGTGATGCCAAGATTATCGAAGGATCCCAGGTTGTACGTCTCCAGGAAAAACCCTCTCTCGTCTTTGTGGACGTCAGGCTCGATCAGAAACACCCCGGCAAGCTCTGTCTCGGTTATTTTCATATATTCCCCACTGCAGATGCACGCATGTTGTCTGACTCATTACCTTATTGCCCTTCTCATGGCAAGGCGGGATGATCTTCGTACAGGCCAAAAAAACGAAAGCCGCACCGTGCTCGGCTTTCAATCCCTCTTTTTTGAAGCTCACTTCTTTAAGGACGAACAAAAGGCAGGGGCCTGATTCTCCTTCAAGCCTGCTGCGGGAAAGGGTCGAAGTGCTTGAGGGTTCATCCTCTTGATCCGCCGGGTTCTGAGGCCTCGCACCATGCTGCGTCGACCTCAGCCCGGATCTCGTCGAGCCGGTCGTGATACCGGGGGGATACGTGCATGGGAAAGACCTGCCCGGCCTCCAGCATCCCGGCTATCATGCCTGCCTGGCGAGCGGTGAGGTGCCCCCGTGCGGCTGCATGGTCTTTCAGTTCGTGAAGATAGTATGCCTCGATGAAAAGCATGTCCGTCCCGCGAGCCGGCCCCTTAAGTGCGGCAATGTTTTCCCGGGAACAGGAGATATCCGTGACAAAGGCCACTGACTGCCCGGGGGTGATGGTGACGAGCTCCTCCTTGAGCCGAGACACCCGCACCTTTTGCGTACCCGCATGGGTGTTCACGGTGATGAGCTCTTCCATCCGGCCGGCAAAGATGTGCGCTTTGAGCGTGCCCACCCAGGCACCCGGGAGATAGCCCCTGCCGGTAAACGCATTTTTCAGGATATTGAGATGGAAAGGCTCCTTGAGCACATATGCCAGGCAGGGAACAGTGTGTTCCAGGATAACCGCATCCAGGCTGTACCGGGGACTCACGTATATTCTCGCGCCCTGAAGAGGTGCGGTGCTCCGGCGGGTCACGGCGAACCCGGTATCGGCCCTGGTCCTGGTGATGTGCATACAGCCGGGAAGCACTTCACAGATAGTGATCTCCAGAGCATATCCGGAAGACAGATTCCAGGTGTAGGATCGGAGTTTGGAGAGGGTTTTCCCGGTGATGCCTTCGGGCCCGTAGATGGTCAGAGGCTGGTCCCGGTGAAGGATGGCGCGCAGGATCCTGTCCAGCCCCATGAAATGATCCATGTGAGTATGACTGATGCAGACAGCCTCCAGAGAGAGAAGCTCCCGGGGAGCAAGGCCCTCGAAATGGCCGCAGTCAAAGAGCAGGGCCTTGCGTTCATTGAGTATCCGGACATAGACCACCGGATCGAACAGGGGCCCGTTCACCAGACGGGGGAGAAACGAGGGTCTCATGAACATTCATATGCGACAAAACCTTAGAGATTGAAAGACCTCAGGAGATCGTCCACCTCGTCCTGGGACGACGCGACACCTTTGCGTTCTCCGGGAATAGCGGGACCATGGAGCCCGAGCCTGTCTTTCCCGGCGGCCCCATGCTGGACGGGATGATGATGCCCGTACCGCCTGATGAGCTCGACCAGCCGCTGCTCCATGTTGTCAACCACCCTGCTCACCTTTTTGATGATCTGGTCCACCAGATCGGCATGGATCTGCAGCTCGCTGATGCGCATGAGTTCATTGACGAGTTCGGAGTTGTGAAATTTGAGCCCTTTGAGCTTTATGAGCGCATCTTTCTTATCATCCGAGACAATGAGCCGTGCAACGGCATCAAAGGCCATGTTGTCCGCAAGGGCCACCTCCTGCCGGGAAAAGAGCAGGTCGAGAGTCCTCTCGGAAGTATCTTTCACGAGGCTGGAGACATGGGTGAGCTTGGTCGAAAGGCCCTGGATGTCGGCTTCGGTGATATTCGCGAAGATGGGCTCCAGAAAATTCTGGATATCCTGGATGGAATCATGGAGGTCCCGCGTGATCTCGCCGATTCCCAGAAAGAGATCCGCGGCTGCTATCACGTTCAGGCGCTTCATGCTTCCTGCCGCCTTTTCCAGATCCCCCTGGGTGAGCGAGATGATGGCATCCTTGAGGGTATCCATAAAAGCCATGAGCTGCTTGACGGAATCCGTACTCCCTTTTTCCAGATATAGCTTCAGGGCATCCGCCTGATCCAGGATATTCTCTACCTCGCTGCTTCTCTTCTTCGTCTTTCCGGTACTGCTGTCCCTTTTCTTCCCGGTCTTGGCCTTTGCCATCGCACGCGCCCCCTTGAATCATGCTCCTGTCCCATCGTGTTCGGCCGTCAAGGCGGGAATCTTTAAGCATGGCTGCACAATTCTCGGCAAAGGCGGCCCTGCCTGGTCTCCCTCTGCTGAGCTCGCATGTGTCAGTGCGGTCGGAAACCGAGCACTTGGGGGCTCTCCTCATGCCGATATTGCCTGAGGACGGCGGCTCACTCCTCGGGCACGGTATCCAGATCAGCCATCCAGGGGGCGTCCTCGCTGTCGCTGGGCGCGCGGTAGTCGCCGCGCGGGGAGAGCGAACCACCGGAGCCCACCTTTGGGCCGTTCGGGACGCACGACCTCTTGTACTGGCTGAGCTTGAAGAAGCGCCTGATGAAAACCCGAAGCCAGCTCTTGATCTCGGCCAGGGAATACTCGTGGCGGGCATCCTCGGGCACGTCGGGCCATGCCCCTGCCTCCCGGTCGTGCCAGGCGGACCAGGACAGGAAAGCGACCTTGGACGGCAGGTAGCCGTAACGGGTGAGGTAGAAGATGTTGAAGTCCTGGAGCTCGTAGGGGCCGATGAGCTTTTCAGTGCTCTGAGCGGGCTGGTCTTTGCTCGTTCCCGGCACGAGCTCGGGGCTGATCTCGGTAGAGAGAATATCCTTGAGCGACCGCGACACCTCGGTGCCGAAGAGCTCGCGATCGGCCACCCACCGGATAAGATACTGGATCAGGGTCTTGGGCACGCTGGCATTGACGTTGTAGTGTGACATGTGGTCCCCCACCCCGTAGGTGCTCCATCCCAGGGCGAGCTCGCTCAGGTCCCCGGTGCCCACCACCAGGGCGCCCAGGTGATTCGCCAGCCTGAAGAGCACCGATGTCCGCTGTCCGGCCTGGATGTTTTCAAAGGTTACGTCATAGATCTCCTCGCCCCCGGCATAGGGGTGGCCGATGTCCTGCATCATCTGCATGGAGCCCGGCCTGATGTCGATCTCGCCCGCCTCGACCTTAAGCGCCGCCATGAGGTCGCAGGCGTTAAGGTAGGTCTTCCGCGAGGTGGCAAAGCCGGGCATGGTAAAGGCCTTGATGTTCGTCCGGGGCAGGCCGAGCTCGTCCATGGCCCGGGCGCACACGATGAGCGCATGGGTGGAGTCGAGCCCGCCCGACACGCCGATGACAAGGTTTTGGATGCCGGTGGCCTTCATCCGCTTGGCCAGCCCCTGCACCTGGATGTTGTAGACCTCGAAGCAGCGTTTGTCTCTCATGTTCGAGCCGAGCGGGACATAGGGAAAGCGGCATATCTCCCTCTCCAGGAGAATCCGCCCCCCGGGAGGATCGAGGTCCAGGATGATATCCCTGAAGGCGGTGTGGCCTGATGTGCGGGTCCTCGCGTCGTGGAAGGTGGTCATCCTGATGCGCTCTAAGGTCAGCCGGTCCAGGTCGAGATCCGCGAACGCCACCTGAGGCTCCCAGGAAAAACGCTTTGACTCGGACACCAGGTTGCCGTTCTCATACACGAGGGCATGGCCGTCCCATGCAAGGTCGGTGGTAGACTCTCCAAATCCTGCCGCAGTATAGATGTATCCGGAAATGCACCGCGCTGACTGGCTTGCTGCAAGCTCGTGGCGGTATTCATCCTTGCCGGCGATGATGTTGGACGCCGAGAGGTTCACCATGAGAGTGGCCCCTGCCAGCGCGGCATAGCTCGACGGCGGCACCGGAGACCAGAGGTCCTCGCAGATCTCCACGAAAAACCGGAAACCGGGAACAGCAGGCACCCGGAACACGAGGTCGGCACCGATGGGGATCCCGCTCTGTGAGCACAGGTCGATGCTGTTCACGGGGAGCTCCCGGGAGGACCGGAACTGGCGGGCCTCGTAAAACTCCCGGTAATTGGGCAGGTAGCTCTTGACCGCGATGCCCATGATCCTGCCCCGGTGCATGACCACGCCGCAGTTGTAGAGCCCTCCCTCGATCCTGCATGGAGCGCCCGCCGCCACCACCATGTCGAGCTCGACGGTTTCGCGCAGAATGAGAAGGAGGGCCTCCTCCACCGAGCGCAGGAGCGCCTCCTGGAAGAACAGATCTTCGTTGGAGTATGCCGAAAGACAGAGCTCCGGGAATACGGCGAGAACGGCTTTGCCTGCGTGCGCCCTCCGAACGAGGTCGAGGACCTTGCCGGCGTTGAACGCCGGATCACTCACGCGCACCTCCGGTTTACAGGCAGCGACCCGGACAAACCCGTGCCGGTAGATATTGAAGAATTCCTGCTTTCTCTTCATCAGGCATTCCTCCTGTTTCTTTTTTCCATGAGCCGCACACGGCCGATATTGCTCACCATACCTTCTTTGCCCGCCGACGGCAAGGCGCGAGCCTTGGAATCCCATTTCGCCTATCATGCATCCTCATATAGAAGCACCATCCTACCAGGATTTTACGTGTTTTCCCATTTCATACTTGAATTCGGGCTCTCCATCTTGTAAGGATTATAAAAGGTTGAAGCAGGACAGGTGATCGCTGGTGCCCGGGCAAACCACCGGGCACGAGAGGAAAGTCCGGGCTCCGCAGGGCAGGGATGGTCGTTAACGGCGACCGGGGGTGACCCCAGGGAAAGTGCCACAGAAAATAGACCGCTTTCCTTCTACAGTGGGAGTAAGGGTGAAACGGTGAGGTAAGAGCTCACCAGTTCCCCGGGTGACCGGGGAAGCTTGGTAAACCCCATCCGGAGCAAGACCAAAAGAGGGGCCGAAAACAAAAGGGATTGCCCGTCCCGCCCCTGGGTAGGTCGCTTGAGGCGGCAGGCAACTGCCGTCCTAGATGAATGATCGCCGCCTGTTCCGGGGTAACCCGGCTCAGGACACAGAACCCGGCTTATGGACTGCTTCATGCCTTGTTTTTTCATAGTGATTACTGAGAAATAACGGAGCATATCGGTTTTTCCATGGAAAAGAATTCGCGATTCGAGCTGGGACACACCGAGAAAATACGGCGTTCGATCTATGTGTTCCTGCGGGACGAGCTCGAGCGCAAGCTCAAGACCATCGCCCTCGAAGAGCCCTACCAGCGGTGCCAGGCCAGGAAGGTCCCCTATCCTTACGTCGATTCAAGCGAGCTCAGGCCCAAAAAAAAGGAGTTCTCCAAAGAGTCGTCCGAGACGCGCCCCTTCTTTCTCGTCTTCTACGAAGACACCCTGGAGGAGATCCATCAGAAGTACATCCGGTTCTCCGACAGCAACCGGGTGCGCAAGGACACGATCTCTCTGGTGCCCGACATCAAGTTTCACCGCCCCTTTTCCTCCACGATCCGGTTCTTCGAGCGCGACTCCTTCTTCGAGCTTCTGGAAAAGCTCATCGACGTGGACTATTGCCTGCTCATCCAGCGGGACAACCGTTACAAGAAACGCAACCGCTTTTCTCTGACGCACTTCCACGTCAAGATGGACTGGCCCATCGCGGAGGCTGCCGAGAGCCTGGCAAAAGAGCTGCGCTATGTGTCCAAGAGCTTGTATGAAAAAGGCGACCGCTACGCGGAGATCCTCCAGCAGAAGCTCTTCGAGTATTACGGCTGCCATCACCAGGCCACGGGAGGCCGCAGGACCGGAGCGCTCAGCGCGGCCCAGTACCTCAAATCCGTGCCCGGGCTCGCCACCGTATATGTGTCCAGCGCCGAGACCAAGACGCTCACCCGCTACTCTGAAAAGGGTGTGGCCCGCTATGCGGTCATCCAGTTCGACAAGGCCCTGGTCAAACAGCTCATTGAAACCTACAACATCACCGAGGAGAGCTTCCGGCAGGGATATGCCCTGGGTGAATCCGAGCAGTTTTTTGACGTGATCCTCTTCGTGACCTACAAACACACTGAATGGGGAACCCCGCCTGCGGACGGCAAGCTCAGGATCTTGAAGCCGGACTACAGCTGGCTTGCCATAGACATGGAGATGATCCTGCCCATGCCCCACGCGGTGAGCTTCCGTCCGCTCCCGGTCAAGTGGGTCTACAAGACTTAGATTAATGAGATAACCAAGGAGAACGTAGTGGGAAACATCATTGACGGAAAAGAGCTTTCCCGCAGAAAACGCGAGGAAATAACGCAGCAGGCCAAAGATTTCTCCCGCAGATACGGCAGGCCCCCAGGGCTTGCTGTGGTACTCGTGGGACAGGACCCCGCCTCTGCCATCTATGTACGGAACAAAAAGGCCGGCTGCCAGCAGTGCGGCATCAGATCCTTTGAATACCTGCTGAACGAGAACGCGACCCAGAAAGAGCTCCTGGCCCTGATCGACCGTCTCAATGCCGACAACGAGGTGGACGGCATCCTGGTCCAGCTCCCCCTCCCCTCTCACCTTGAGGAACGGGAGGTGCTCCTGCGGATCAATCCGTCCAAGGATGTGGACGGGTTCCACCCCTACAGCATGGGCAGGCTCCTCATGGGTGAGCCCACCCTGGTCCCGTGCACGCCCCGGGGCATCATCTACATGCTCGACGAGCACGGGGTGGACCCCAAAGGAAAAGACGCGGTGATCATCGGCAGGAGCAACATCGTGGGCAAACCTGCTGCGCTCCTGCTCATGATGCGCCACGCCACCATCACCATCTGCCACTCGCGCACCCAAAACCTCGCCGGCAAGGTGGCTGCGGCCGACATCGTGGTGGCGGCCATCGGCAAGGCCGAGTTTGTCAGGGGCGAATGGATCAAGGATGGAGCGGTGGTGATCGATGTGGGAATGAACCGGACCGAGACCGGGCTCAAGGGTGACGTTCAGTTCGGCGAGGCCAAGAAGCGCGCATCGCTCATCACCCCGGTTCCCGGCGGCGTCGGCCCCATGACGATCACTATGCTGCTGGACAACACCCTGGTCGCGGCAAGGGCCCGTGTGTCCTGACCCGTTCCCTCGGCACTGCGGCATGTGATCGGCGGGTGCATAAGAAGCGCCCGTGTCTTGAAAAAAGGAGGCGCATTCCCTGTGTATGCATACATGTGCGCGCGAACATAAGAGGGAGGGGTACGCTCGAATACATTTTCATACACTTTAAAGAAAGGATGGGGAGTAATGAGAACTCCACTGTATCACGAACATGAAAGACTCGGGGCCAGAATCGTGGATTTCCATGGGTGGGAGATGCCCGTCTGGTACACCGGGATCAGGGAAGAGCACCTGGCGGTACGAAACTCGGCAGGCCTTTTCGATGCGAGCCACATGGGAGAGATCCGGGTCAGCGGCAAAGAGAGCGCCCCATTCCTGAACCGGGTCCTCACCAGGGATATCCCGGCCATGCCGAAGAACCGGGTGCTCTACAGCTTTTTCCTCAACGAACAGGGCGGCATCATCGACGACCTCACCGTGTACTGCGTGGAGCCCGGAGAGTCCTACATGCTCTGCGTCAATGCATCCAACACCGAAAATGACCTTCGCTGGGTCATCGGGCAGAACCGCGAGGGCGCCGTCATTGAAGACAGGAGCGCAGAAACGGCCCTGATCGCTCTGCAGGGCCCGGATGCAGACCCCATCTTCGAGGATTGTCTGAATTTCGACCCGGGCACCCTGAAGAATTACACGTTCACCGCCCTTGCCACTGTGCAGTATGGTGATATCATGATATCAAAGACCGGCTATACCGGTGCGGGCGGGGTGGAGATCTTCCTCCCTTCGGAGAAGGCGTCTGGCCTCTGGTCGAGTCTGGTGGAGCAAGGGGCACGCCCGTGCGGGCTGGGCGCGCGCGATACCCTGAGACTCGAGATGGGGTACCCCCTGCACGGCAATGACATCGACGAGACCACCACGCCCCTCGAGGCCGGCCTGAGCTTTGCCGTGGACCTGAACAAGCCCGGCTTCATCGGTTGCGAAGCCCTGAGGCGGCAGTCCGAGCAGGGCGTATCCCGGCGGCTGCGCGGGCTGGTTCTCAAGGAACGGGGTGTCCCCCGGCAGGGGTTTGCGTGTATGAAAAACGGGCAAAAGGTGGGTGTCATCACATCGGGAAGCGTCTCTCCGCTCCTGGGCACCGGGATCGCGCTGGCCTACCTCGACAGGACCATAGAGGAAAAGGAGGAGGTCGAGATCGTCGTGAGGGACAGGCATCTGAAATCAACCGTGGTGCGGCCGCCGTTTGTGAAAGCGGCCGGAAAATGAACGATAGAGAGGAGGAAGTCCCATGGAAATACCCGAGCAGCTTTATTATACTGAAGATCATGAGTGGGGCGAACTGGAAGATGACTTGATGAGGGTCGGCATCACGGACTATGCCCAGCATGAGCTGGGAGACATCGTGTTCGTCGAGCTCGTGGAAGCGGGCACTGTGGTTGCCAAGGGAGACCCGATCGGGACCGTGGAATCGGTCAAGGCGGTATCCGAGATCTATGCGCCGGTGGACGGCGAGGTCTTCGAGGTGAACGGGGCCCTCACGGACACGCCCGAACTCGTGAATCAGGACTGCTATGGAGAGGCATGGATGGTGGTCCTGAAAGTCAACGACCCGGCCCAGGCCGACACGCTCATGGATGCGCGGGCCTACCAGGCCTATGTCGAGGCAGAGGCGAAATAGATGTCGTATATCTCCCACAATGGCGAGGATCTCGGGAAAATTCTGGCAGCCATTGGGATCGAGCGCCCCGAGGAGGTCTTCTCCTCCATCCCCCCTGCCCTGCGCTGCGATGCCGATCTCGCCGTGGAAGGCCCGAAGGACGAAGAATCACTCCGCAGGGACCTGGATTTCCGTGCTTCCCGGGTGGCCTTTGCCGGGGGCGGGATCTACCGCCACCACATCCCTGCAATCGTGGACGCACTGGCCTCGCGCCAGGAGTTTGTCACCGCCTACACCCCGTACCAGCCCGAGATCAGCCAGGGGACCCTCCAGGTGATCTTCGAATACCAGAGCATGATGGCCGGCCTCACCGGCATGGAGGTGTCCAACGCGTCCATGTACGACGGGGCCACGGCCCTGGCCGAGGCGGCGCTCATGGCCCTGAGGATCAAAGGCATCCGGCGGGTGGCGGTCACGCGGGCCATGCAGCCTTCCTATCGCAGAGTGCTCAGGACTTACCTCGCTCATGCGGAAGTTGAAGCGATCGTAGAAGTCCCTTTTGACCCGGTTACGGGCCAGACCGATCTTGTGGCCCTGGAAAAATCGATCGGCCCGGACACGGCCCTGTTCATCCAGAGCCCGAACTACTTCGGCGTGATCGAACCCATGGAGCAGGTGACCCGGATCGTCTCGAACACGGCGGGGTTTTGGGGGATCGTGGTCACTGAGGCGCTCTCTCTGGGCATCCTGAAGGCCCCCGGAGAGTATGGCCCCGATGTGGTTGTGGGCGAGGCTCAGTCCTTCGGCAATCCGGCCGGCGCAGGAGGCCCCCTGCTGGGCTTTTTCTGCACCCGGAAAGAACATGTCCGCCGGATGCCCGGCAGGGTGGCGGGCCTCACGAAAGACCGTGAGGGTTCCCAGGCCTTCTGCCTCACCCTCTCAACCCGCGAGCAGCACATCCGCAGGGAAAAAGCCACTTCCAACATCTGTACGAACCAGGGCCTCTGCGCCCTGAGGGCCGCAATCTACTTAAGCGCCATGGGCCCAGAGGGACTTAAAAAAACGGCGCTTCAGTGCGCGGCCGGGGCACGCTTTCTCAAGGGCCTGCTCATGGATAAGGGCATCGCGCCGGTCTTCTCGGCCCCGGTCTTCCACGAGTTCGTGATCCCCATGCTAGAGGACAGGCTCAATG
>Ga0208195_1000311_pt1 | contig 66801 bp, 57 predicted proteins | sample AD_UKC077_MetaG_FD_184441 | JGI IMG/M metagenome (GOLD analysis project Ga0208195, IMG submission 184441) | Active sludge microbial communities of municipal wastewater-treating anaerobic digesters from USA - AD_UKC077_MetaG (SPAdes) (version 2) | ecosystem: Engineered > Bioreactor > Anaerobic >... | reverse complement strand
CCACGGCGGCCGCACCCGCCAAGTGTGGCCGCACTGGGGACAACGCCCGCGCGGCAACCGGCAGACAATCTCGCAGCGGTATTGCATCACGTTGAGATGCCGCCAGCGCAACGGCTCGGTGCGATCGTAGCCTTTGGCTTCCGACCCGCACCGGGGACAGCGCTCCAGCTTCCAGACCTCCTCGGTGTGTTCGACTTGAATATCCACTTGGCTGCGGTCTTGGTGGAAGCCGCATTCGGTCACGCGCCACTTCAATCCCAGCCCCAACAGTTCGGCAAAGAGTTTTTCCGGTGTCATGCGCCCACACTCTGCCAATTCCATCTCTCCTTACCCACCGAAAACGTCAGAGAACCATTTTCCCAGCGGCTTCATGAGTTTATAATCGTTTTCCAGCCGGGTGGCCCCTATCCTCTTGCCCATGTTCTGGCTTGGCACGATCAAACAGCAATTTGCCCTTCCCGTCCTCGCAGCGGGGATTGCGCTCTCCAGTCACGGCGCGGAGCGTCCTCCGGATCGCCCGGCAGCGGCCCAATCCAGCCAGCCAACGTATCGTAATCCGTTGCTTCCCGGCGCAACGATGGCGGACCCGCACGTTATCCGCGTGAACGACCTTTATTATCTCTACGCCACCACGCATACGCGGGGCTACGATGTTTATACGAGCCCCGATTTGGTGAACTGGACCAACCGCGGACTGGCGTTTGATGATCCCCGGCGGGGGGTTTGGGCGCCGGATGTGTTTCACCACCGGCGCGGTGACGGAAAGTTTTATCTCTATTACACCGACAGCGCAGCCGGCCAGCGCCCCGGCGGGCCGAAGAAACAGATTGGCGTGGCGGTGGCGGACAGTCCTTTGGGGCCGTTTGTGGATCATGCGGTCCTGGTCACCAACGCGATTGACGCGCACGTGTTCCAAGACGACGACGGCGCCCTGTATTTTTACTACGCGGACTTGGAAAAAGGTTTCAAAATCCGCGGCCAGCGCATGACGGATCCGCTGACGCCGCGCGGCGAGGCCAAAATTCTTCTTCACCCGACCGATCCCTGGGAAAAGGCCAGTGGCCACGTAACCGAGGGTCCCTGGATGCTCAAGCATCAGGGGGTGTATTATCTGATGTATTCGGGATCCGGCGCGGATTCACCGCATTACGCAATCGGTTATGCCACCGCCCCATCACCGCTGGGGCCCTTCACAAAATTTGCGGGCAACCCCATTGTGCGGCGGGGCGGCAACGTGTTCGGTCCGGGACATCATTGCGTAGTCGCCGGTCCAGACGGCCGGTTGTGGATGGTGTATCACCAGAAAGCGAACGAGGGCATCAACTGGGAACGTTTCCTCGCGATTGATCCGTTGTGGTTTGACGAGCACGGCGTGATTCGGGCGAAAACCACACGCGGGGCGGAGGCACCGGCACCGTAAACGGCGCCCCGAAAACTCAACTGCGGGATCGTTCCCAGCAGCGGCGGCGGGTCACCGCTGTAATTGTTTTTCGAGGTAGTGAACCACTTGCCGGACGTTGGCATCCACTTCCATGCGATCCTTCACCAACCGGCACGCATGCAGGACAGTGCCATGGTCGCGTCCGCCAAAGGCTTCGCCGATGGCACTGAGCGAATTCTCGGTCATCTGCCGTGAAAGGAACATGGCCACCTGCCGCGGAAAGGCGATGTTTTCCGGGCGCCGTTTGCTGGTCATGTCCGCCAGGCGAATGTCGAAATGTTCGGCCACCTTTTTCTGGATGGTTTCGATGTTGATGGAAAAACGACCTTCCTCGTGCAGAATCTCGCGGAGCAAACCTTCAACAACTTCGATGGTAAGCTGCTTGCCGGTGAGCGAGGCGAAAGACGCCACCCGGATGAGGGCGCCCTCGAGCCGGCGAATGTTGCTGCGAATACGGTGCGCGAGAAAATTGACGATTTCATCCGGCAACTGAACGCGCATCAACTCGGCCTTCTTCTTCAGAATGGCGAGCCGGATCTCCACATCGGGCGGTTGCAAATCGGTGACCAGCCCCCATTCAAAGCGGGAAACAAGCCGGTTCTCAAGATTTTGAATCTCGCTGGCGGGCCGGTCGCAGGTCAGCACAATTTGTTTATGCGCCTCGTGGAGGGCATTGAACGTGTGGAAAAACTCCTCTTGAATGCGTTCCTTGCCAGCGAGGAACTGGATGTCGTCAATCAACAGCACATCCGTCTGACGGTAGCGTTTGCGAAACTTGACGAGCTGGCTGTTTTGAATGGCGTCAATGTATTCGTTGGTGAATTTTTCCGACGAAACATAAGCGACGCGGGCGCCTTTCTTGTGGTGGGCGACATGCTGCCCGATGGCATGCAGCAAGTGGGTTTTACCCAAACCGACTCCCCCGTAAAGAAAGAGCGGATTATAGGATTTGCCCGGTGCTTGAGCCACCGCCAGCGCGGCCGCGTAAGCGAAGTTGTTGTTGTTACCAACCACGAACGACTCGAACGTGTTCTTGGGATTGAACAGGGCCTCGGGCAACGGGGCCGCCTTGGCAGCGGCAGTGTTGTTGGTCATCCTTGAGCGAGACGGAGGCGAAGCAGACGGCACCGCGGCAGCGGGGGTGGCAATCTGAAATTGGATCTGCCATTGCCGGCCAGACACCGCTGCCAACACTTCTTGCAGCAGACTGAGATAATTGTCCTTGATCCACACTTCACAGAAGTCGTTGGCCACCCCCAAAACAAGGGCATCCCCCTCGCCGCCCGCTGCGCGCAAAGGCGCAAACCAGAGCTGATAAATATCCGGGCTTAACAATGTTTGCAACTGCTGCTGTGCGGCATTCCAAACCTGCTCTGCGGAAGCTTTTGTGTTCACTTTACGCACCAAATCCACCCGTATTTCGGACATTTATTCACTTTGCCTTGCGCCACCACTTTAACCCCATCAACCGATGGATTGTCTCACACCCACCGGCGGTTCGGCCAATAAAATCGCGGTTCACCAATAAAAAGCATGGGCCAAAACGGGTTTATATTGTTTGTAACTATCTGATTATCAAAAACTTAAAATACGACCAAACAAGTTTCATCCCCGACTGGTTTCAACGTGTGTATCCAGATCGAGTGTTTAACCAACTTGCACAGGCGTTTTAGAGGATGCGGCGCGTTCTGGCGAGGACAACATATTAACTTTTGTTCACTAGTTATTCACAGGCTGTTTTGCGCCTTTTTGGTGCCCGGTTTCAGGCTCAGAAAATTCGCGAATCCCAAGGGGTTCCAGCGGGTCAACGGTCGCGCCGCCGGATGCCAAAGAACGCTTTTTCAATTACCTGATGGTTACTGAAATCCAGCCCGCAGTCAGCATCATCGTACCGGTGAAATTCTTTTGCCGTTGCCGCAGGAGGCCCCGCAGAATGGGCGATTTACACCGCTTGTTCGCCCATCTCCTCGGTGCGAATGCGCACGGCGTTATCAATCGGACTGACAAAAACCTTGCCATCGCCGATCTTGCCCGTGCGGGCGGCTTTGACAATGGCCTCCACCGCGCCGGCCACCATGTTTTCCGGCAGGACGACCTCAATTTTTATCTTGGGCAGAAAATCCACCGTGTATTCGCTGCCCCGGTAAATTTCGGTGTGCCCCTTTTGCCGGCCAAAGCCTTTGACCTCGGATACGGTCATGCCTTGGACGCCCAAGGCCGACAACGCGTCCTTCACATCTTCCAGTTTGAACGGCTTGATGATCGCCTCGACTTTCTTCATAAAATCAATTGCTTTGTGCCCGCCATAGTAACCACGCCGTCCTGCGTGTAAACGGCAATGTTCCAACCGGCCCCTTCCCGCGGATCGCGGAAGAAGCCGTTCGCACCGCAAGCGGAATTCCCATTGACGCTGGGGCGGGCCCACTCGCAAGATGCGCGTAAGGCGTGGTGGCATTGGGCTGCTGCGCTTTTTCACTAAGCAAGAAATTGAACATGAAACTGGACTCGCTGTATTCGGAACTGACGTTGAAAACGAACGCCAAACTGGCGTTATTGGTCATGGATGGGCTGGGCGACATTGCCACAGCGGCGCAAGGCCGGCTCACGCCCCTGGAAGCGGCCCGCACCCCGCATCTCGATGCGTTGGCCAAGGAATCCGCCCAAGGGCGCATGATTCCAGTCGCCCCCGGCATCACCCCGGGTAGCGGACCGGGACATCTCGGGCTGTTTGGTTATGACCCGCTGGAGTACCAAGTGGGTCGCGGCGTTATTGAAGCACTCGGTTTGGGGGTGGAACTCAAGCCCGGGGATGTCTGCGCCCGCGCCAACTTCGCCACGCTCGACGCCAAAGGCGTGGTCACCGACCGACGCGCCGGACGCATTCCCACCGAGACCTGCGAACGATTGTGCGCCCGGCTGGCTGCGAAGATTAAAAAAATCGGAGACACGCAGGTCATCATCAAAGCCGGCAAGGAACATCGGTTCGTCGTTGTTTTCCGAGGCAAAGGATTGGCCGGTCCACTGACGGACGCCGATCCCAACCGCGAAGGCTTCGCCATTCCCACCGTCAAACCGCGCGATCCCAAAAACGCGAAGCAGAAGAAGATGGCCAAGCTCATTGCCGACTTTTACCAAGCGGCGCTGCCGTTGCTTGCGAAGGAAAAGCCCGCCAATGGCTTTCTCATGCGCGGCATCGCCCATCAACCGGATATTCCGCTGTTTGCGGATCGTTACCAGCTCAAGCCGGCGTGTCTGGCGGTGTATCCGATGTACAAAGGGCTCGCTCAACTCGTCGGCATGACGAAGCTTGAGGGTCCGCAGACCATCCAGGAGCAATTCGAGCGCTACGTGCGGGAATACGACAACTACGGATTCTTTTTCATCCATTTCAAATACACCGACAAAGCCGGCGAGGACGGAAATTTTGAAGCGAAGAAGCAAGCCATCGAAGCCTTCGACGCGGCGCTGCCGATTCTGCTGGCGAAAAAACCCGACGTCATTGCGATCACGGGCGATCACTCGACGCCGTGCGCCGTGAAAGGACATTCGTGGCATCCCCAACCGGTCTTGCTGCACTCCGCGGTGAGTGGCACGGATAAACTGGAACGCTTCACCGAAACCGGTGCGAACCTCGGCTCGCTGGGTCTCTTTGAAGCGAAATTTTTAATCCGCTGGATGCAGGCGAACGCCCGCATGTTTGACAAGTTCGGCGCGTGAAATTTTTTTACGGCGATAAAAAAAGTGCGCGTCAATGAAAAAAAAGTTTGCATGCGCGCGTTTTTATTCTACAAACGAGCGAAACAGATCATGGCGCTGCTAATTTGCCAGAGTCAGTTGCTGTATTCCCACACAGAAGGGAGGTGATTCGCGTGGCCGTAAAGAAAGCCAAGAAAAAAGCTGCAAAGAAAGCTGTAAAGAAGGTTGCAAAGAAAGCTGCAAAGAAGAAGAAGTAACCTAAGCAATACACCAGGATGGCAAGCGCGGTCACGGTAATCGGTTTCCCATCCTGGTTTTGTTTTCAGTCCCCACTTTTCCATGGCGCAACTCGTTTTCGATATTGAAACCTCCGCCCTGCCACTCGAAAACTTCGACGAAGTTCAGCAGGAATATCTGTTCCGGGAAGCCGAGAAGCTTGCGGATGAACCCGCCCGCGCCACCCGGCGCGATGAAATCCTCCGCCAATTCAATCTCTGGCCGTTCACCGCGCAAGTCGTCTGCATCGCCATGCTCAACGCCGAATCCCTGCGCGGCCAGGTGCTGTTCACCGCCGATGACTTCGAAGAAAACGCCGCCGAGGGCGGCCCGGTGGAATTCGTGCCGTGCATGGATGAAGTGGAACTGCTCACGGCGTTTTGGGGCGTGGCAAAGCATTACGATGAAATCATCACCTTCAACGGTCGCGGTTTTGATGTGCCCTTCCTGTATCTACGCTCTGCGCTGTTGAATGTCGCCATCACCAAGAAAAACTGGCTCGGCTACCGGTTTACCACGGAACCGCATTGTGATCTGGCGGAGCAATTCACCTTTTACGGGGTCAGCGGGCGCGAGGGCGCGGCACGGCGTTTCAACCTGGATTTCTACTGCAAAGCCTTCGGCATTGACTCGCCCAAGAGCCAGGGCGTGACGGGCATGGACATCAACTCGCTGCTGGCCGAGGGAAGATACCGCGACATCGCCGAGTATTGTCTGCGCGACGTGCGCGCAACGGTGGAACTTTACCACCTCTGGAAAACCCGGCTGGCCGGAATTAAGTGAAGTCCGAAAACCGCCGATCCCAAGCCCCCGACGCCGGGACGCTGGTCTGTTTTGCCCTAGCCGAAGAAGCGGCCCCGTTTCGAAAACGGATTAAGAACCGCAGGGATATTTCCGTTTTAATTACCGGCATGGGCCAGCAGAACGCCCGAGCCGCCTTGGACCGGGTTTTGGCCGCCGCTCTTGGTAGCCGCCATCGTCAGACAGCGGGTTCCTCGCCTAACGACACTCTCACGAGCGCGACAACGGTGTTCACGTGCGGTTTTGCGGGTGGATTAAATCCAGCACTGGCGCCGGGCGACGTGCTTTTTGAAACGACCGACGATGTTCTCCGGAAAAAACTCCGGACCGCCGGAGCCAAGCCGGCGAAGTTTCATTGTTCCGCACGGATTGCCGTGACGGCTGCGGAAAAGGCTGAACTGCGGCGGATCACCAGCGCGGATGCGGTGGAGATGGAATCGGGAGTCATCCACACGCTTTGCCATGAACGCGGTTTGGTAGTCGCCACGGTGCGAGTCATCTCCGATACGACGGCGGAGGATTTACCCCTCGATTTCAATCAATTTACCCACCCGGATTTGCGTTTGGATTACTGGAAGCTGGCAGGTGTTCTCGCCCGATCTCCCGGCACGATCATCCCGTTGCTGCGCTTGCACAAAAAGTGCCGTCGGGCGGCGGAACGCCTGGCCCTCGTTCTTGAAACCGCCCTCCGCCAGAGTTGAACCGGGATTCGCACGACGACTGGATTGTTCCCAGCCCGGAATGGCACACGGCCATGGGCGGCCGCATTTTCAAGAGGTGCCGTAGGCAGAAGTCTTGGCGCCCAACCGGTGACGCCACCAAGCGCCCATAATCAGGCCAAGCTTGTGCAGCCGGCTCAGCCGCACACGATCGGGAACGAACACATTAAATTGTCGTTGTTCCAACTTGCGGAGCAAACGCCAATAAACCGCGCCCATCAACTCCGCCGCAACCATCACCGGCCGATCCTCGGCTGGCAGCAATTCGCGGGCGCGCTGGTAATGGCGTTTCGCTTCGGCAGCCGCGACGGCGGCGAGTGCGCGGTAACGAGAGGAATACGTGCCGCCCAAAATTTCCGCCTCGGTGACTTGGAAATGGTGCAACATATCCAGCGGCAGATAAATGCGGCCGCGTTGCGCGTCTTCCCAGACGTCGCGCAGGATGTTCGTCCATTGTAGCGCGTGTCCAAGCTGGACGGCGTAATCCGCCGATTGGGGATGCCGGGCGCCAAAGATACGGATACTTAACAGACCAACCGCGGCGGCCACGCGATAGCAATACAACTCCAGCTCAGCGGAATCCGCATAGCGCGATTTTTCCAAGTCCATTTCACAGCCTTGGAGGATTTCGTCCAGCAACGCGAACGGCAGATGGTATTCGCGAATGACCGGCTGAAGTTCACGGATGACCGGCAGGGTGGTTGCGCCACCCGTGCAGGCCCGGCGCAGGTCATCCCGCCAGATGGCCAGTTGGGTGCGTCGCTGTTCGACGGGCACCGCGGGATCATCCGCGACATCGTCCACCTCGCGACAGAAAGCGTAAAGGGCGCACATGGCGTGCCGCCGGGGCCGGGGCAACAAGCAGAAGGCCAGCGCGAGATTGGAGGCGCTCCGGCGGGTGATGGCCCGGCTCTGTTGCATGGCGCCGCTAAGCGGTCGGCGGCGAAGACGGCGGCGGCGGCTCCGGCGGACGCAAGGGCGGCAAACCGCCGGTTTCCGCGAGCGTGGGATTGCGACGCCGCGACCGATGTTTTCGCCGTCGCCGACGCGGTTTCAGGGCGGCGAAAAAACCGACATCCTCATGCCGCGGATGCCGGTAACGCACCAGCACAGCGGGTTCCGTCTGTGCGTGACGGGAACGTCCACGCCGGCGTTTTCGCCGGGCCAGCACAGCCCACACAATCAACGCGGAGGCGAGCAAAATAACCACCCCCAGAATAATCAAACCATCCTTGATTTCCGGGGTCATCTCGGGAACAACGCCGCTGCCTGGGACCAGTTCCATGGAGGCCAAAATTATTGGGATGCGCCACATTCAGTCTTTTCCTTCCGCCGTTTCGCCGGCACCGGCATCGGCACCCGGATCGCCGGCAATATTTAACCGTTGCATCCGATAACGCAAGGCATGACGACTCAGTTGAAGCCGGTCCGCCACGCGTCCGAGGTTATACTGGCATTGCTCCAGCACGCTGAGAATGATCCGGCGCTCATAGTTGGCCAATAGGGCATCCAGCGGCTCTTCCACTGCGGTGGGATCCGGGGCCGCGATCCCCAACGGCTGGCGCGCCTCAAGTTCGAAATCGGGCAGACTGGTGGCTTGGAGTTCATCCGTGGTTTCCAGGATCAAGGCGCGTTCGATGACATTGCGCAGTTCACGGACGTTCCCCGGCCAGTGGTGAAGCCGCAATTTCTGTCGGGCGGCGGGCGACAAACCGCGCACATGCCGCTTGAGCGACAGGTTGAACTGGCCCAAAAAATGATCCGCCAGCCGCGAAATATCCTCGCCGCGCTCCCGCAACGGCGGCAATTGCAGTTGGACGACGTTCAACCGATGGAACAGGTCTTCACGAAACTCCTGCGCCCGGATGGCTTGGATGATGTCGCGATTGGTGGCGGCTAGCAGGCGCACGTCCACCCGGCGTTCCTGCGTGTCGCCCACTCGCGTAAACGTGCCGTCTTCGAGAAAGCGCAACAATTTCGCCTGCAACGGCCGGCTCATGTCGGCGATTTCATCCAGGAAAATCGTGCCCCCATCGGCTTCCTCCACGCGTCCGGGTTTCTGCTTGAGGGCGCCGGTGAACGCGCCTTTTTCGTGGCCGAACAATTCGCTTTCCAGCAGCGCCTCGGGAATGGCCGCGCAGTTGATGCGGACGTAAGGCGCTTCCCGGCGGCGGCTTAATCCGTGCAGCGCGCCCGCAACGAGTTCCTTGCCTGTGCCACTCTCGCCCAGAATCAACACACGGGCGTCGGTGGGGGCGACGGTCTGAATCATCCGCCGCAAGGTGCGCATGGCGGGGCATTCGCCCACGATCTGGGAGAGATTAGCCACCACGCCGGTGGCGGTGCGCAGACGCGCATTTTCCTGCAGCAGACGATGGCGCTCAGCACACCGTGCCACGGCGTGCAACAGTTCCTCCGGCGCAAAGGGCTTGGCCAGATAATCCATCGCCCCGGCCCGGATGGCTTCCACCGCAAGTTTGGGCGTGGCGTAGGCGGTGATCATCAGGACCGGCAGGTCCGGCCAGTTTTGACGCGCCCGGGCCAGAAACTCGTAACCGGTCATTCCGCCCAGCCGCGCGTCGGTGATGACCATGAAAAACCCTTCATCCGCCAGCAATCGCAACCCTTCCTCGGCAGATTCGACATCGCGCACGGCATAGCCCTCATCACCGAGGAGGGTGCGCAACGAGAGGCGCATGTTCCGTTCGTCATCCACAACGAGCACCGGCGGCAGGGGAGTGCTCATGGCGAAAATGTCGGGCCAGCGACCCGGTGGCCGACATCGTTGCGGACGGGGGGCGTCACTGGGGACGCCTGCCGGCACGCTGTTCTGGACCCGATGGTTTTCAAGTTGTTTTAAGCCGGTTACTGACGGTCTTGGCCGGGAAGATTACGGTAAATCGCGCGCCTTTTCCAAGCTCGGATTCCACGCGCACGGCGCCGCCGTACAACTCGGTATTGTGTTTAACGATGGCCAGCCCCAAGCCCGTACCTTTGGGCCGCGTGCTGTAATACGCCTCAAAAATCCGCTCCAGTTTTTCCGCCGGAATACCGGGACCATCGTCGGCAATGGTCACTTCGACAGCGGCATCACTCCGGCAATGGGCGGTGATGGTGATACATCCCTGGTCCGCGAGCACGTCCCGCGCATTTTGCAACAGATTGGAAAAAATCTCGGCGAGATGAGTGCGTTGCATCAGGAGGGATGGGAATGGGCCGCCGAATTCGCGCTGGATTTTCGTGCCCGACAATCCCCCTGGCGGAAACACGCGCTCGATGGCGCGGTCCAGTTCCTCGAGGAGATTGAGTCTTTCCACGCGGCCTTCGCTCAATTCCGCGTAGCCCATGATCTGGGTAATAATCCGGTCGGCCTTTTCCACCTCCTCCTGGATGATCCGGAGTTGCGGCGTGGGATCGCCGCGACCGGCCTGAAACACCCGTTGAAGGGAGAACGCCGTGTTATTGATGATGGCCAACGGATTCTTGATTTGATGGGCAAACTCGGCCGCCAGTCGTCCGGCGGAGTGCAACTGCTGGGTGCGCGCCAGAAATTCTTTTTGCTCCTCTTCGGCCTGCTGCTGCCGGGCCGCCAACACCTGCACGCCGTAACAACAGGGCGCCAACAACCACAGGATGACCAACCGCAACAGGAACGGCTCCGCCGGGTTTTCGGGCAGTTCTGCTTCGGGATCGGGCACCACCACAAAGCGGGCGACCGGCAGCAACCGGTTGAGTTCCTCCACCAACGCGGTCTGCAACGCCGGCGCGTCGCCTTCCTCCAGCAGCCCGATGAGTTTCTGTTTGGCGGTTTCGGGAAACCGCTGCCACACGATGCGGTGCAGGGGATCATTCTGCCGCCGCAACCGGACCAGCAGGGCCCGGGCGTCGCGAACCTCTTCCACGGTAATGCGCGGCACGGGGCGGCGATCCGCGCGGGGCCGCATCCAGAGACTGGTATGGGCGGAAGCGTGGTATTCCGCCTCCAGCAGACCGGCGCCCAGGTAGAACACCCCCAAGGCCAAGTTCAATACCAATTGCGGCACCGCCAGCGGGATGCAGATCGCGTTGACCACGATCAACGCCGGAAACACCCAGTAGAGAATGCTGTCAAAGCCGCCCGTTAACACCGTCAACCCGCCGAGAAACACGCCGTCCATCAGCCCGGCCATGAAAACCATCCACTGGACAAAGCCGCCCGGAAACCGGTGGATGACGAAGAACGAAACACCCACCAGCAGGTTGAACAGCACATACGTGCCGAAGAAATCCCGGATGGTTTCCAGCACCACGCCGTAACTGGTGGGCAGGCCCCCCACCCAATCGGAGAAATAAAGGTTGTAGAAGACAACGCCGATGACAACGAGCTTGGCCGGCAGAATGATGTCCCGTTGCAGGCCCAGAATGCGCCGGTCATACTCCGCCGGTTCCCCGCGCCGAACCGTCAGCAAACGGGGCAGGCGTTTCAGCCAGCGCCAGAGGGATGTTTTCATCGGCGCCGCCGGCCGGGCGTCCGCCCCGGCGGGGTTAACAACGCCACCGCCCGTGCGGCAATCCGGTCCACCGGCCACAACCGGCCAATCCCCTCGTAGCCGCAGGATAGCATCCCCTTCTCCGGGCCGATGAATTCCACGCCGCGTTGTCTCAGGACGGCCACGTTGTGTTGCGTGGCCGGATGCAGCCACATCTTGCCATTCATCGCCGGGGCCACCAAAACCGCCGCCCGGGGATTCAGCGCCAAAGCGATGCAGGACAACGCATCGTTCGCCAAGCCCAGCGCCAGCCGGGCGATGAAATGCGCCGTCGCGGGCGCGATCAGCAGCAGATCCGCCTCATCGGCCAGTTGGATGTGCGCGGGCTGCCAGCCGTGGGTTTCGTCATAAAGATCGGTCACGACCGGCGCACGAGACAGGGTTTTGAAAGGCAGCGGCGTGATAAACTTCTGCGCGTCCGCCGTCAGCACCACCCGCACGGAATAGTTTTGCTTGGTCAGTTGACTGCACAGATCCGCCGCCTTGTGCGCGGCGATCGAGCCGGTGACTCCCAGAATGATGTTCTTGCTGGTGCTCATATTTTCTGACAACCCGCACAGCGACAGTCTCACGGCGCTGGCAGTGCCCCATCCACGCGGTGATCTTAACACCGATTCAACCGTATCACAGTTACGCTTCGTCCGACGGCCGCAAACTAAAACTCCGGGGGCCGCGCCCGCACGCTGCGCATTTTCTCTGTTTCAATGATAGCCTGCATCCGCCGGAGGTCCTCCGGGATGGTGGCGCTGATCAACAAATAATCAAACTGCCGCCACTGCGCGAGTTCCTGGCGCGCCACGCTCAACCGCTTTTGAATGACCGCCTCGGCATCCGTGCCGCGCCGCCGGAGACGTGTTTCCAGCTCGGCCAGGGAAGGTGTCGTCAGGAAAACACTGATTAACGCCTGTTTGAGTTCGGGGTCCGCCGCGGCTTGCGCGCGAATGGTGGCCGCCCCCTGCACATCCACGTTCAACAAGACGTCCTGGTCGGCCCGCAAACGGTCAAGCACCTCGGCCCGCAACGTACCGTAATGGTGCCCATATACGGTGGCGTGTTCAATAAAATGACCCGCCTCGATGCGTTGCTGAAAGGTATCCGCGTCCAGAAAATGATAATCCACCCCATCCCGTTCACTCGCGCGGGGGGGGCGCGTGGTGCAAGTCACGACGCGGCTCATGTCCGGTCGGGCCGCCAAGAGTTGCTCGCAGATCGTGGTCTTGCCAGCACCCGAGGGCGCGGAAATGACCACCAACAAGCGGGGCACCATCGGTTTAGCCATACGGAGCAATTCCTCTGAGTTTAATCCCGGAAATCCGGTGCGGGTTCCGGTCCGCGACGTAACGTCGGAGACTGGTTTTCGCAAAGGATGGGTGGAGGCGGCCTTTCATTCGACATTCTGGGCTTGCTCCCGGAATTTCTCCAGTTCCGCCTTGAGCACGACGATTTGTTTTGAGATGAGCGCGTCGTTGGCTTTGGCACCGATGGTATTGACCTCGCGATTCATTTCTTGCGCGAGAAAATCGAGCAAACGGCCCACCGGTTGGTTGGAAGGACGGCAATCCTCAAACTGCTGAAAATGACTTTCCAGCCGGGTCAATTCCTCGGAAATATCCGACCGATCGGCGAACAACACCACTTCCTTGAGTACCCGTTCATCATCCGGCGCGGGCGCGGGCAATCCGGCGCTTTTAATCCGCTCCAAGAGTTGCGTCCGATACCGCGCCGCCGCCCGGGGTGCCTGCGTCCGGACCCGCGCCACGCACCGGCGCATGATCCGGATGCGCGCCACCAGGTCTTTTTCCAGGTGCGCGCCTTCACGCTCCCGCATCTTCACCAAGGCCACGAGGGCCTGGCGCACGGCTTGTTGCACGGCGGGCCAGAGATCTTCCGCCGCCGCCAGGTCGGTGTCGGTCTGAAAGACGCCGGGCGCACGCACCAAGTGATCCAAGGTCACCGGGCCCGCCAGTTTGAGTTGCCGGGCGAGCTGGGCCAGTTCACGGGCATACGCCCGGGCGAGGGGAACATTGATGCGGCGGTGCGCGGTGGCGGTGCCGTTGGTGGTATGCAGCGTGACACGTCCGGTCAGCCGCCCGCGAGCAATATGGCGATGCACCAAATCGCGCAAAGGCGCGTCCAGCATTTCCAGTTCGCGGGGCAGATTGACCGCAATTTCCGCCTGCTTGCGATTCACGGAACTCAGCTCCGCGATGACCTTGAGCCCGTCCCGCACACTCTCGCCGCGACCGTATCCCGTCATGGACTTCATGCGCGGCGAGTATGCCAAAAAACGCCGGCTTATGTCGAATGGCGAATTCGGGATCGAAAAACTACTGCAGGGTCTCGCAAGCGATAATCCGACGCATCTCCGCGGCGAAACCTGCGTTGGCGGCCGCTGGTTTTTTGAGTTACCCTCCCGCCATGACAACTCTATGGCAAACCCCCGCCAGACGGGCACTACTGGCCATTCCTTTTCTGATTACGGGGGTGGCTTTGGGCCAGTCCAATCCGGTCAAACTGGCGACCCAAGCGCGATTCGATCTGCTGGCCAGCGTGTCGGTGGGGGCGTTGACCAATGGTTACATACTGGAAGGGAGTGGCGCGTTGGAACGCCAAACCTGGCTGGCCGCTGCCGATCAGCCGCGCAGTTACACCGCCAATTTATCCATTTTTCATTTCACGTGGACGGAACTGGTGGCGCGCTTCACCCCCGCCGGGAGCGGCACGGTGGAGCTTACTTTGCGGGGGCCGTGGCAACGCCCGCCGGACGGCGGCGCGATTTACAAGCAGGAGGTCCTCTGGGATGCGCTCAGCGCCGAGAACACCGTGGTGCCCAACGGCAGTTTTGAAATGCTCCAAGGCGCTCTCCCAACGGGTTGGTCACGTCCCTACGGCACGGCTTACGCTACCAACGATCCGCTGACCGCCGTGGACGGCGCGCGGATGGCCCGGGTCTGGCACGATGCGCCGTTGACCTGCGCGTTAACCGTCACCGGCGGGGTGCCGGTCACGCTGCGATTTTTTGCCCGCGCCCAAACGCCAGCGGATTTCACCGATCTGGCGCGGATCACCAACCGCCACTCCGCCGCGCATCAAGCCGCGCGCCGGTTCATGCGCGGCGCGAACCTGGGCAATTATCTCGAAGCCCCGCCGGGACAGAACTGGGGCGCGCAATACCGCACCAACGATTTCGCTTGGATTCGCGCGGAGGGATTTGACCATGTGCGGCTGCCCATTGCTTGGCATCACTACACGGGACCGCCTCCCGATTACCTCCTGTCCTCCACGATCTTCACCCGTGCCGATTTTCTCGTCACCAACGCGCTGCGCCACGGACTCAGGGTGCTGGTGAACATCCACCATTTCGACGATTTCACAACGAACCCCGCTGCGTGGACCAACAAGTTTTACGCCATCTGGCGGCAGGTGGCGGCGCATTACGCCAACGCTTCGCCGGCGCTGGCCTTCGAGTTGATCAACGAACCCAAGGACGCCGCCACCACGTCGGTATTGAATCCGATTTACGCGGAAGCCATCCGGCAAATCCGCGTCAGCAATCCTTCCCGGACCCTGTTCGTCGGGCCGGGCCAATGGAACAGCATCAACGAACTCAGCAATCTGCGTCTGCCGGATGATGACGAAAACCTCATCGTCACGGTGCATTGCTACGATCCCTTCCTCTTCACGCATCAGGGGGCCAGTTGGACTTTGCCGGATACCGCCACGACGAATCTGGTGTTTCCGGGGCCGCCGGCCACGCCGGTCACGCCCGCGCCGGGCATCAGCGCCGGGGCAACCAACTGGCTGCGGGATTACAACACGCTGCCCGCCGATTTGAATCCGTGCAGCCCCCGCGCGTTTCGCGGTCTGCTGCGCGTGGCCCAACAATGGAGTGAATACTATGGCCGGCCCGTGCATGTCGGCGAATTTGGCGCGTATCATCCCTATGTCCCTGCCGATTCGCGGGTCCGGTTTTATTGGGAAATCCGGACGTGCATGGATGAACTGGGGCTGGGCTGGGCGATGTGGGATTGGAAGGCGGGTTTCCATTACTGGAAGGAAAGCGGCAATAGCGGCGCGCCGGATCCGCCCGGCATGCGGGACGCCTTGTTCCCCCGGCCGCGCCTGCGGCTGCCCGCAGCGGGGAAATTGGAAGCCGAAGGCGCGGTGGGGAAAACTTTTGTCGTTCAGCGCGCGCCGGTGCTGGCCGCCGTACCCGTGTGGCAAAACCTCACCACGCAAACCCTGGCCACGCCGCAGTGGCGGTACGAGGATCCGACCGCGCCGGCGCTAACGAGCAGTTGGTATCGGTTGGAATGGCGGAAATGATCCGCCGCCGGATCAGCGGCCCACCAACTCCCGCACCGTGGCCACCAGCAGGTCGGCATTGAAGGGTTTGGCCAGAAAGCGATCGGGTTTGACCAGCGCGTCGGCAAAAATTTCCTCCCCCACCGTGCCGCTGGCCAGGAGCAGCTTTTGCTCCGGCGCCGTCTCGCGGCATTGGGCGATCCATTCCATGCCGTTGATGTGGTGCATGGCGTAATCAATGATCACCAACTCGGGCCGGGGCGCGGCGGCTTGAAAAGCGCGAAGGGCCTGGGTCGGATTACTGAAGGTCTGGACACGGTAACCGCGGGGTTCCAGCACCATACTGATCATCTCCAGAATCATCACCTCGTCGTCCACCGCATAAATGAGCGGCTTGGCCGAGTTCGACTCTGACACGGCATGGCGGGTACGCTGACTCATTGGCATTTGCCCGCCAGTAAAAGCCCGTTCCCGACCGGGCGCAAGCACGATTTGCGCGCCCGGAACGCCGCCCTTCGCCCTGCGGGAAAGCCGGGGACTCCAACCTTGTCAGCTTCCAGCGGGTGCGGAATCATCGGCCCATGAAATTCGCGGTTTGTAATGAGATTTTTCAAGGCTGGAACATTGAGGATATCTTCATCCGCGCCGCTCAACTGGGCTATGCCGGCGTTGAAATCGCGCCTTTCACCCTCGTCAACGCCGTGGGCGACCTCTCCGCCGCGCAGCGACAACACCTCCGCGACGCCGCGGCCCGCGCCGGAGTGGCTATCGTGGGGTTGCACTGGTTGCTGGTGAAACCGGAGGGCCTTTACCTGAATCATCCCGAGCCCGCCCTCCGCGCGCGGACGGCAAATTATTTTGTCGAACTGGTGGATTGTTGCGCGGACCTCGGCGGGACCATCCTGGTCGTGGGTTCGCCCAAACAGCGGAACGTGCTGCCCGGGGTGACCCGCGCGCAGGCGTGGGCATGGGCGGCCGCCACCTTCCGGGATGCGGTCAAACGCGCCGAGGACCGGGACGTGACCCTTTGCCTCGAACCGCTGGCGCCGGAGGAAACGAATTTCATCAACACTGCGGCGGAGGCGGTTGAATTCACCCAGGCGTTCAACTCGCCCCGGTTCAAAATCATCCTCGACGTGAAGGCGATGCACGCGGAAGCCCAACCGATTCCGCAAATCATCCGCGCGGCGTGGCCGCACTTCGCGCATTTTCACGCGAACGACCGGAACCGGAAAGGCCCGGGCTTTGGCGACGTGGATTTCTCACCGATCGCGGCGGCCCTGCGGGCGGTGGGTTACAAGGGTTTTGTGTCGGTGGAAGTATTCGAGTTTGAGGAAGGCGCGGAGACGATCGCGGCCCAGAGCCTCGCCTGTTTGCGGCGCGCTTTTGGGGAAGACAAACCCTGACGCGCCCGCGTCCGCGGCCAAGCCCTACGGCTTGGCTTTGCTGATGTAGTCTTGGAGCGTTTCTTCGAACTCTTTCCGCGTGTCTGCGTCGTCTGCCATGGCGACGGCTTTTCGCTGAGTGCTGATGGCGTCGGTGGTTTTGCCGGAATCAAACAGCGCGCGGGCGTAGGTGTCGAGGATGTTCGCGTCCTTGCCGTCGGACGCGTCCACCGCCGCCGCCGCCAGCTTGGTGGCCAGGTCCAAGTCGCGGGTTTTGATGCGTTCGTCCGTCAGCAGGATCCAAGCCCACTCGTTCAGTTGCCGCCCATTCCGGATCGAGGTTTCGCCCAGTTTCCGGCCCAGTTCAGTGAGCTGTTTCGGGTCGCCCATGCCGCTGGCGGCGCGAAAGTAATCCACAAAGATTTTCTGCTGGACCAGGGATTCCTTGTATTCGGCCAAATTAAAGTCGGAAGGAGCGACGGCGGCGAGCTTCTGCTCCAGCTGGTCCAGCTCGGCCGGGCTTTGGTTCTTGGCGACCGCCATCCGGTACTCCTGCATGGCTGCGGAAAACTGAATCTGCCGGCGCGCCGCGGCAGCATTGAAACGGCCACCCGTAAAAGTGATTGGTAAACCGTCGACCGTTTCCGCATCCAGCGCCTCGAGTTCTTGGCCGAGCCGCTCGATCTCCGCTTCACTCTTCCCTGCCTCGATGGCGGCACGAAAGGCCTCATATTTCGCCCGGGCCGCGCTTTTCTTCCGGGCTTTATCGAGGTCGTATTTGCCGGCCACTATTTCATCGAGGACCTTCTCCAGATTGGCCATGGGATGCCCGTCCCAGACGATGCGGCCCTGCTTGTCCACGATGAAGGCATGGGGAATCCCCCGGATGCCAAACGCGTCCATGTACCCCTTGCTGGTCTGGCGCTCGTTATCCACGGCCACGGTGTAATTCATCTGGTCGCCCATCTTGGCGACGAATTTCTTCACCACGTCCGGCTTCTCGGTGCTGATCCCGATGAAGACCACGTCCTTGTGCTTCTTTTGCAAGGCGGTCAGATGCGGGATGCTGGCGCGGCACGGCGGACACCAAGTCGCCCAGAACTCAACGACGACGACTTGTTTGCCTTTCAGTTTGGCGAGATCCACCGCCTGACCTTTAACCCATTCGGCGATGTGCAGAGGAGCGGCGGGATCGCCCAGTTGACCCGCCGCCATGACGACGGGCGAAACGGCCAGCGCCAACAGCGCCAGCCCAAGGAGCAGTTTTGATTTCATAGGCAATTGGTTTTGGTTACGGGCATTACCAGCGGACTCTAAACCCGCCCCGGGGGCGCGTCAAATGTGGGATGGACCACCGACTCAAAAGCCACCTCATAAATGAGCGTCGTCGTCAGCAGCCTGAAAAAAGAATTCGCAGATGAAGCGGATTTCCGAGGGTTTTTTCGGCGCCCCATCTGCGTGAATCAGCGCAATCTGCGGACGCAAGTGCTTACGTGATAGCTTCTAAAGCAGTTTTCCCGGGACAGCATCAGCCGTCTCCCGGACAGAACTACGGGGAGGAGGCCGGGGCGGTGGTGGACGGCATTTCCTCGGGAATGCGCCAATGTTTCCATTGCAGTTTCCGCGCGACATCGTCCAGCAAGGAATAGACCACGGGCGTTACCACCAGCGTGAGCAGCAGGCACAAGGCCTGGCCGCCGATCACAACCACGGCCACGGCGCGCCGTTCCTCCGCGCCCGGCCCGGTCCCCAGCGCCAGCGGCATCATGCCGGCGATCAGGGTCATGGTGGTCATGAGAATGGGACGCAACCGTTCGCGGTTGCCGCGCAGGATGGCGTCGGGGCGGGTCAGGCCGGCGGCGCGCAATTTGTTCATGTGGTCAATCTGTAGAATGGCGTTTTTCTTGACCACCCCGAACAAGACGAGCAAGCCCAGGGCGGAATAGAGGTTGATGGTTTGATGGGCCACCAGCAACGAGAGGAACGCAAAGGGCACGGAAAGGGGCAGCGACAGCAGAATGGTGAACGGATGCACCAGGCTCTCAAATTGCGACGCCAGAATGATGTACATCAGGATGACGGAGAGGAGAAACGCCCAAAGAAATTCGCGGAAGGTGCGCTCCAGTTCGCGCGCGCGCCCGGACACCCGCGTCGAATAACCGGTGGGCAAACCCATCTGCTCAACCTCGGCCCGGAGCGCGGCGATGCGGTCGGCTTGGGCGTAGCCTTGGTCGCGGTTCACCGCCGCCCGCAAGCTGACCTGCCGTTGGCGGTCCAACCGGTCAATGCGCGACGCGGTGGTTGTGGGAACGAGACGCACGAGATTGTCCAGCCGGGCGAGGCCGCCGCCTTGGCGCGGCACGAACAGGCGGGCGATGGTGTCGGCGTCGTTGCGGTCGCCTTCGCGCAGGCGGACCTGCACGTCGTAATCCTCGTTCATGCGTTCGTCGCGGAATCGGGTGACACGGTCGTCGCCGCCCACCATGATGCGCAACGCGGTGGCGATGTCTTCGGTGTCCACGCCGAGGTTGGCGGCGCGCTCGCGGTCAATTTCCACACGCAACTCCGGTTTATCCAACTTCAGGGTGATGTCCGCGTCGAGCAGGCCAAGCCGGGGCGCGTTTTGGCGCAGGTGTTCGGCGTAATCAAAGAGTTCGTCGAGGTCCGGTCCCAGCAGGGCGAAATCTATGTCAAAATTCGGGCCGCCGCCGATGAAGGTTTGCGGATTGCGCACCACCGCACGGATGTCGGGAAACTGGCGCAAGCGCCGCCGGATTTCCTGTTGGACCTCGTGCTGGCTGTAGTTGCCCTGGAATGCGCGCCAGGGCGGCCATTGCAACAGCCGCGCCCAGCCAAAGGTGCGTTCCTCGTGCGGGGCCAGGCGGATGTAGAAATTGGCGTTGTTCATGCCGCCGAGGAAGCTGCTGCCAACAGTGGCGAGCACGAAGCGGACGGACGGTAATTCGCGCAACTGCGCCTCGATCCGCAGGGCCACGTCATTGATGGCGCCCAGCCCCGTCCCTTCGGGCGTGGTGATGCGGACGTCAAATTCGCCCTCGTCCACGTTGCTTGGGAGGTATTCCTGGCGCACGAATTGATAGAGCGGCCCGGCGGAAATCATGACCAGCACCGCCAGCGCCGCCACCAGCCAGCGCCACCGCAGCGCCCGACGCAGCAGCCCCATGTAAAACCGGTCAATCCAGTAGTAGAACCCGGTGCGGGATTTCGGCCCGGCAGCGCCGGCCTCACCCTCGCCGGTGCGCAACAAACGCGCGCTCATCATCGGCGTGAGGGTGAACGACACCAACAAGCTGACCAGCACAGCGACCGCCGAGGTGATGCCAAATTGATAAAGAAAACGCCCCGAGATGCTGGACATGAAAGAAACCGGCACAAAAATCACCACCAGACTGAAGGTAGTGGCCATGACGGCCAGGCCAATTTCCGCCGTCGCCGCGCGGGCCGCCTCGAACGGGCGCATTTTCTTCTCCTCGATGAAGCGGAAAATGTTTTCCAACACCACGATGGCGTCGTCAATGACGATGCCGACCATCAGCACGAGCGCCAGCATGGTGACGCTGTTCAGGGTGAATCCGAGCGCCTTCATCATGCCGAACGACGAAATCACCGAGGCGGGAATGGCCACGGCGGCGATGACCATGGCGCGCCAGTTGCGCATGAAGAGGAGCACGACGAGACACGCCAGAATACTGCCCAGCACGAGGTGCGTTTTGATCTCGTGCAAGGCCTGGTAAATGTAGCGGGACTGGTCGCGGATGATTTCCACGCGCAGATCGTCGGGCAATTGCGCCTCCAACTCGTGCAGCCGGGCCTTCACGCCCTCGATGACGGCGACGGTGTTGGCCCCGGATTGGCGGATGACTTCCAACGCGACGTTGGGCTGGCCGTTGAGCCGGGCCAGCGAGCGTTGCTCCTTGGTCCCGTCCTCGGCCCAACCAATATCGCGCACACGGATGGGCGAGCCGTTCCGGGTGGCGACGACCAGTTCATTGAACGCCGTCGCATCCTCAAGCCGGCCCATCGTGCGAAGGGTTTGCTCGCGCTGTTCGGTGGTGACGTTGCCGCCGGGGGTGTTCGCGTTTTGCCGGGCGACGGCGCTGCGCACCGCGGTGATCGGAATCCCGTAGGCCGCGAGCCGGTCGGCATCCACCCAAACGTTGATGGCCCGGCTGAGGCCGCCGATCACATTCACTTCGCCCACCCCGGGGGAGCGTTCCAAGTGGGTTTTGATGATCTTGTCCGCGATCTCCGTCAACTCGCGGTGCGAACGTTCGCCGGACAAGGCCAGTGACAAGACCGGTTGCTGATCGGTATCGGACTTGGAAATGATGGGCGGGTCCATGTCCCGCGGCAAAATGCGCAACACCGTGGCCACGCGATCGCGCACGTCCTGCGCCGCCACGTCAATGTCCCGGTTTAGGTTGAAGGTGACGATGATGAACGCCGTGCCGGAACCGCACACCGAGCGTAATTCATCAATGCCTTCAATGGTGTTGACGACTTCCTCGATGGGCTGCGCCACCTGCGATTCCATCTCCGCCGGAGAGGCGCCGGGCAACCGCGCGCTGATGCGCACGACCGGGATGTCCACCGAAGGAAACCGGTCCACGCCCAGATTCATGTAGCCGGCCACGCCGACTACCACCAGCGACAGCACGATCATAGTCGCGAATACAGGGCGGCGGATGCAGATTTCAGCGAGCTTTTGCACGGCGAACCATTATCGGGCGGGACACAGGGTAAACTTCATCCATCGCTCAGCACCCGGCCTCTCCTCTCCCGCTTGCCGGCGGCGACTGGCGGACTTCAAAATAGGGGCGTCAGGCGTCATGGAAATCTTGCTTCGGCACTGGCGGATTTCATTTGGCGGCGCCGTGGGCGGTACCGGGAGTGGGGTGGCCCGCCTGCGCGGCATTGGTGGTGAGGGCTTGACCGGTGCGCAAGCCGCCCGGTTCGAGCACCACTGGATCTCCCGCCACCAACCCCGACGTGATTTCAATCCAATCCGGTCCGCAGCGTCCCGTGGTCACGATCCGTTCGACCGCCTTGTTGTCTTTGACCGTAATGACTTTTTCCAGCCCCGCAAAGGTGGTCAACGCCTCGGTGGGGACGCTCAATCCGGGTTCATGTTCGTTGACGACGATTTGGGCGCGGACAAACAACCCGGGACGCAGCCCGCCGCGGGCCGGCACATCAGCCTCGACAATCAACATGCGGGTGGATTCCTGAAGATCCGGGGCGATGCGGGTGAGTTGTCCGCTGTAAACATTAGTATCGCCTTCCACGGTGACGCGCACGATCTGGTGAAGGCGCACGGCGGGGGCGTCGCGTTCGGGCACTTCCAGTCGCAACCGGAGCGGATCAGTTTTAACCAGCCGCATGATGGGCGTGCCAATCGCCGCGTAAGCGCCGGCGCTCAAAATCCGTTCCGCGATCACGCCGCCGAACGGCGCTTTCACGCGCGAACGGGCGAGATTCAACTGCGCCACCGCATCGGCGGCTTCGGCGGCTTTGACTTCCGCCTTGGCCTGATCATTCTCGGCGATGGCCTGATCCAATTCGCTGGAGGAGGCGATGTTGTCGCGGCGCAGATCCTCGACGCGCTGGAGATTTTGGGCGGCGTTGCCGGCGGCGGCCTGGGCGCGGGCCAGATTGGCGGCGGATTGGCGGGCGAGCGCGTCGTAGGAGGTGGTATCAATCAATGCCAGTTCCTGCCCGACGGTCACGCGGTCGCCGAGGTCCGCGTGCGTGGCCTCAATTTGGCCGGCGACCTGGGCGGCGACCACGGCCTCGTCCTGCGCGCGCAACGTGCCGACGACGTGTAACACCCGTTCCATCGGATGCCAGTCCGCCGCGCCGACCCGCACCACGCGCGCCGGGGCTTCGCCGCGTTCCGCCGGACGTTTGGCATCCGCCGGGCCGCATCCCATCAACCACAGCCCCGCCAAACCCACGAGGAGTGGCGTTACGGCTAATCCGCATTTCATCCCGGTACTGTACGCGAAGCAAACGGGTCTGGCGACGGTAAAGCGCGGACAATTTCGGAAATCCCCCTTGCCGCATGACCCGCGAAATACCCGGAAAGACGACGGCGAATAAATCCCATTCCGATTAAAGACTGGTTTGCAACCGGCGCAGGTCTTGGTCCAAGGTTTGCAGATCCGCCTCAAGCGCGCGGACCAGTTGGGGTGCCGCAGCGAGCTGACCGGTGGCGGCGGCCTGCTCCAGATCCCCGCACAATTGTCCGATGTGCGTCACGCCGAACTGCGCCACCGTGCCTTTCAAGGTGTGCGCGGCCCGGCGCAAGAGGGCGGGGTCCTCAGTTTGCAGTGCCTGACGGATTTGTCCGCATAATCCGGGCGTGGTTTCAAAATAGAGACGCACCAAGTCGCGCAACAAATGGGTGTCGCCTTCCAGCTCCCGGAGGAGACGGGCCTGGTCCAAGCCGGAAGATGGCAGGGCGGTGTTGGGCGGCGCGGGCGTCAGAGCGCGGGCGATGGCTTGGGCGAGTTCCGGGCGGCGGACCGGTTTGCTCACGTATTCATCCGCGCCGGCGGCCAGACAACGTTCGCGATCACCTTTGAGCGCGTGGGCGGTGACCGACACAATGGGCAGCCGCCGGTTTCCGGTGGCGGCTTCGTCGGCGCGGATATGGCGGATGACTTCAAAGCCATCCATCCCGGGCATCTGCATATCCAACAACAACAGGTCAAACGAATCCCGCGCCAGCGCGGCGAGGGCTTCCTGGCCGTCGTCGGCCAAGACCACCGCATGCCCCATCCGCCCGAGCATGGACACCGCGACTTCGCGATTCACGGCGTTGTCCTCCGCCAACAACACGTGCAACCGGCGCAGCGTCACCAAGGGCCCGGACGGAGGTGCGGGCGGCAGTTCGGTGCCGATGCCAAGGGCCAAGGTGAAATGAAAGCGGCTGCCTTGGCCGGGCGCGCTCTCCACCCAAATCCGTCCGCCCATCCGCTGGCACAGCCGGTTGGAGATGGCCAACCCCAGCCCGGTGCCGCCGTAGCGGCGGCTAATGGAACTATCGGCCTGGGAAAAGGGATGGAACAACAGCGCTTGCTTTTCCAAGGGAATGCCGATGCCGGTATCGCTGACACAGAAATGAAATAGTTCGCGGTCCGGCGCCGGCTCGGCACCGGCTCCCGGCGGCAGGGCCCGCGTGAATTGGGTGGTATCCGCCCCCGCGCGCGTCACGGTCACCTTGACGCGGCCCCGGTGGGTGAACTTGATCGCGTTGCCGACCAAATTGAATAAAATCTGCCGGAGCCGGCTGGCGTCGCCCACCAGGATGTCCGGCACGCCGTCCGCCACTTCTCGATGCAGTTCGAGTTTTTTCCGTTCCGCCTCCACGCTCAACGCCTTGAGCACATGCTGGAGTACGGATGCCAGGGAAAAAGGTTCCGGATGCAGTTCGAGTTTGCCGGCATTGATCTTGGAAAAATCCAACAAGTCATTGATGAGCGCGAGCAGTCCTTCAGCGGCGCCTTGGGCCGCTTCCAGATGCCGCCGTTGTTGGGGAGAAAGCTGGGTTTCCAACACCAAATCCGTGAGCCCGAGAATGGCGTTCATGGGCGTGCGGATTTCATGGCTCATGTTGGCCAGAAATTCCAGTTGCGCGCGGTTGGCTGTCGCCAGGCGCTCACATAACTCACAAGGTGGCTCGCCCGAAGCCAAGGCCGGGGTGGGGGCCGCCACGGAAGCACCGGCCGCACAGGCGGGGGAAGCCGGATGAGGCGCGGTGGATATTTCCTTCATGCGCGGCACACTCCGGTCAGGGCGCGGCGGACGGGGTGGGCGCGAATTCGTTCAGGTCCAATTCCCCCGTCCCCGAAAAACGCACGCGCCGTTCGCCGCCGTTCCGGACGACATACAGCACACTCTCCACGCGGTAAGCGAGCCTCCGCTGTTCGAGCAGCGGTTTGATCCGCCGGGCCAAAGCCAGGTTGCGCAGGTACACGGGGATGTCCTGCGTGGTGGAACTCAAGCGGGGCAGCGTGACCGTTTCGCCGAAGAGCCCGTCGCCCACCAGCACGCCATCGAGATAAAACTTATACACACCACCGGTCAGGGTGATGGCGTCGGGCATCTCGTTTTGCAGACGCACGGTGAAGGACGCAGTCGTTTCCCACAAAGTGCCGCTCTGTAACGAGACATTGACAAGCCGGAGCTGGACGCCCGGGGAGGATCGGGGCGTGGCACAACCCCCGCCGCCCAGCAGGATCGCCATCAGTCCAATGACGCCCCATCGAATGCAGGCTTTCATGGCGTGAATCATAGCAGGGGTTGAGAAAGCATTCCAATTGACGCGTCCCAATGCTTCGCTGAAGACGGCTTAACCTTGGCGATTGATCGCGGCTTAATTTTTCCTCCAACCGCCGCTTTCCCCCGGCGTTAAACCATTGGGGAAGCCTTGAGCCGGCGGGAAAGACGCAGAGAAACTAAAGACCGATTGCCTGCCCTTCACATCCGAAATCGGGTGCCGGCCAACAAAGCGGGCCGGCACCCGGCGGGATCTGCAGTTTGCCACTGCGGGCGTAGTCTTACTTCTTTCCGCCCAGCATGCCACTAACGGCCTCGGCGGCTTTGGATGTGGCCTGCTGAGAAAGCGCCTGCTGGATGGTGGTCTTGAGGTCGCCCACCGTCTTCTGTTGCTCAGGGGTGAGCTTCAGATTCGCAAGCTGCGCCAGAAGGCCGGATGCTTCGTTATATTTCTTGGCCTCCACCAAGCTTCGGACCTGGTTGATCAGGTCCTGGGCCTTGTCGGCCGCCTGCCCGGCCAGGGCTTTCACCTGGTCGGCAGCTTGCGCCGCTGCGTCCGACAGGTCTCCGGCCGCGGGCGCGGCGTTTTGCGATGGGCCCGCTGCATCGTTGCAGGTATCACACTTGCCGCAACCCAGCACCCAGACGACCGCCGCAAGGGCGAAGCCATACGAAAGAAAAGAGCGAAGTTTCATATCAAAAAAGCCGGGCCGGCTGGTGGGCCGGCCCGGCAGGTTGATGGTTATGGATTAATACACCGTGGTGCTCTCTTCCTCGACGACCGGCGAGCGGAGTTCATCCGCATTCAAGGTCACCTTGTTCCGAGAGTCGCCTTCCTTGACGCCCTTCACCACCACCGTGTAGGTGACAGTTTGTTTCGGCGTGATGACGGCCACGTTCGGGAACGTCACGCGCTTGCCGCTGACCGTACCTTGCGGCGAGCTGACCGGCGCGGTTTCCTCGTCGCACTCCATGACGAGCTTCACGTTGTGAATATCGGCAAAGCCTTGGTTCGTCACCTTGATGGTGTAGGTCGTGGTTTCACCGATCTGGATCGGATCCGGATCGTCCACCATTTCCAGCAACACCGCCGCGATACCGCGCCAGACCGTGCAGGCCTGCGCCGTGTCGCTCAGGTTGCCCGCGGTCGCACGCACATTATTGCAATGATTGCCCGCGGTGCTGGCGTTCTTCACCTTCAGGTTGAAGCTCTTCCGTTCACCCTTGGCCAGACTGGGAATCGTCCAGGTGGCGGTATTCCCGCTGATCTGGGCGCCCGGAGCGGCCACGATGGTGGTTACCGCCGGGGCCGTGTCGGTCACGACCACATTGTTGAGGGTGGTGTCACCGGTGTTGATGACCACGATTTCGTAATCAGCGTTGCGACCCAAGATCTGCGACTTGGTGCCGCTCTTTTCGACCTTGAGGCCGGGCTGTTGGATCAGCGTGCAGGCCCGGGCGCTCACCTGGCCGGCGTTGCTGCTGTTCGCCGTCGCCGTGTTGCAGACCTCGCCGCGCTGATTCGCCTTGAAGGTCACCGTAATCGGGCGGGACTGGCCGGGGCCGAGATCGCCCACATTGACGGTGACGGGCTGACCGCCCATGCCTTGCGGCACCGGATCGGTGACGACCACATTCTTGGCCACCGACGTGCCGGTGTTGCGCACGACCACATTGTAGCTCACATCACTGCCGAGGAGGGCCGTGGCCGGACCGGTCTTCTCAATCGCCAGCACCGGTTTGCCCACAAAGATCGCCGCGCAGGTCCGCGGTTCCGCGCGCACGGACGCACAGTTCACCAGCGTGCCCTCTTTTTCGGCTTTCAGCCAAAGCTTGATCTTCTGCGTCTGGCCCGCGTCCATGGTGGGGAAGCTCCAGACCAGTTCACTGCCTTCCACGGTGGCCGCCGGTTCGCTGCGGACGTAGCTGGCGCCCGCGGGAATCACGTCGCGAACGACGATGCGCGCCGCACACGCTTGGGCGGTCAACGTGAGTTCCGTCATGAATTCCGAACCCAGCGTTGCTTCGGCCGGCATGGCTTTGGTCATCCGGATCAATCCCCAAGTCGGGTCACTGCAGCCGACCTTCGGTGCGGGGGCCGGAGCCGGCGCGGGGGCCGGAGCCGGAATCGGAGCCGGGGCCGGGGCCGGCGGACGAACCATCGGTGCGCCCCCTTGCATATAAGGTGAACGACCGGTGTAATTGCCGAGCGGAACTTCGTATTCCGTTCGATACTGTTCATTCCAAGCGGTGCCTGGATCGGTTTGCGCCACAATGGTCGAGGAAGAGCCAAAGAGGCCCACCGTCAACAACATGGCTCCCAACGCGATTTGCTTTCGCATCTTCATGTCTTTCTTCTGTTTTTTGGTTTTTGTTTCTTTGCTTCTGCGTAAACCCTGATGTCCTGACACCTGACGTTGACCAGACTCTTATCCACCGCGATGAAACAGCGATCGCGCTCGATCCAAGACGACAACCCGCCGACCTTAAATTGATGGAGCATTATTCGGCTCCGTCTGGTAACCCGGCTTCCATCCAAACACCACGATCTCCACTTGTATTGGGGAATTATGTACCAGTACGCATTTTTTGCATATCCGTACTGTATGGTATTTATTTCCGGGGGTTTTTAGGGGGTAGGCTTCCGGATTTAAGCGGATATAATCCGACTCCGAATGGCGAAACGCACCAGTTCGGTTTGTGACCGCAACTCCAATTTCCGCATCAAATTGGCCCGGTGGGTTTCCGCCGTGCGGGGACTGATGGAAAGCGTGGCCGCGATTTCGGTGCAATTAAATCCCTCAGCCGCAAGTTTTAACACGGATCGTTCCCGTTTGGTTAGAATATCGGTCACCTGGGTTTTCCGGCCGGCTGGCTCGGGTTTTTCGCTCTGATTGAGACGCCCGGCGAGGGCAGGGCTGAGATAGGATTGACCGGTTTGCACCGTCTTGATGGCTTTGATCAGTTCGGTGGCGGAACAATCCTTGAGCAAATATCCGGCGGCGCCGCTGCTCAAGGATTCCAAGACGTAGGGTTCATCCGCGTGCATGGAAAGCACCAGAATCCGCGTCCGCGGCGAGTTCTCCCGCACCTGCCGAATCACATCCAGTCCGTGCAGGCGGGGGAGCATCAAATCCAGCACCAACACGTCGGGTTGCTGCCGGGTGGTCATCTGGGCCGCCTCCCATCCGTCCGCCGCCTCTCCGATCAATGCAAAACTCGGTTCCCGCTCCAGCAGAAGGCGTAATCCTTGCCGGACCAGTTGCTGGTCTTCCGCCAACACCACGGTCACTCGCCGTTTCTCCAATGCTTGGGACCCGTTCATGAAGGGAAGGGTTGAAGGTAGAAATCGCAAAATCCGAAAATTCTTTGTCGGGGGATTCGCCACGTCGCCGGACAAGCCTCGTTTGACGGGCGTTCCATCAGTTGTTTCCGCGGCGATGATTCACGGTTTTCGCCGGACCAGATGATGCCGTTCGCCGCCTCGTTAATCCCCTTTCCCCACCGGGCGGGGCCAAGGCGGGCGGACGTGGATGTTAAAACCACAACCATGACGGGTGCCTTGTGATTTACGCAGGCCCAGCGTGGCCTTGATGGGGATTTCGTGCAAGCACCAAGTCCCCCCCCATCAAGTCGCAGACCGTTGCCGGGCGACCCAGTCCCTCGCTTGGAGGATCAAATCCAAGTCCTCGACCAAGTTGCCGAAGCGAAAGCGTGGCAGGCCGCTCTGTTGTCGCCCGAGCAACTCGCCCGGGCCGCGCAGTTTCAGATCAGCTTCAGCAATGCGGAAGCCATCACTGGTTTCCTCCAAGACGCGCAACCGCTGCCGCGCTGCCGGGGTCTCCGTCGCGGTGATCAGGATGCAATAGGCGTCGCCACCGCCCCGTCCGATGCGGCCCCGTAATTGGTGTAATTGCGGCAACCCGAATTGTTCCGCATTCTCAATCAACATCACTGTGGCATTGGGCACATCCAAGCCCACCTCAATCAGCGAGGTCGCCAGCAATACCTTCACTTGATTGGCCCTAAATTGGGCCAGGACCGCCTCTTTATCACGGGGTGCCAGGCGTCCATGCAAGAGCCCCAGCGGAAACGGGGCGAGTTGTTGGCGCACATTTTCAAACTCATGCAGCACCGCTTTGACGCTGCCTCCGTCGGTTTCCTCGACGCGGGGATAGACCACATACGCCTGGCGGCCGGCGGAAAGCTGCTGCCGGATGAACTTCCAGACGCGGGGCAACTGGGCCGCCGACCGCACCAAGGTCCGGATCTGCCCGCGGCCGACGGGCAACTCGTCAATCACCGACACATCGAGATCGCCATAGAGCGTGAGCCCCAAGGTCCGGGGAATGGGTGTGGCGGTCATCACCAGCAGGTGGGGATACGCACCTTTACGCACCAGCGTTTCGCGCTGCACCACGCCGAACTTGTGTTGCTCGTCAATAATCACCAGCCCAAGATTTGGCAGAACGAACCCCTCCGTAAGCAGGGCGTGGGTCCCGACAAAAAGCGAAGGAGGACACGAATCCGCGTCGGTCCCGGCCGTTCCTGAGGGATGGCTTTCACTTGTCTTCCGGCTGCCGGTCCGCAGTTCGACGGGAATCGGCAACGCCCCGAACCATTGGCGAAAACTGGCGTAATGTTGCTCCGCCAGGATTTCCGTCGGGGCCATGAGGGCCACGCTGAACCCGCTCTCGAGGGCCATGAGTGCGGCACAGGCGGCGACGACGGTTTTTCCGCTGCCGACATCGCCCTGCAACAAGCGTCGCATGGGATGCGGTCCCATCAGGTCGCGCCGGATCTCCCGCAACACCCGGGTTTGCGCGGCGGTGAGGGTAAAACCCAGCCGGGCGAGAAACGGTTTGATGAACCGGTTTTTCTCCCCGCCGCATGGCAAGGCGGTGGCTTTGGTTTCAAACCGCTGGCGCCGGGTCTGCAGCCGTTGTTGCAGTTCCACAAATTCATCCAAGGCGAGACGCCGCCGCGCGAACTCGCCTTCCTCCAAGGCCGTTGGAAAATGCAACCAACGCACCGCTTGGGCGCGGGACGACAGGGGAGTGGCGGGCGGTGCGGTTTCTACGACACCAATCTCCTTCGTCGGCCCGCACGGATACGGTGGTTCGGGAATGTCCTTCTCGTATCGCTCGAGGGTGCGCCAGATCAACGCGCGCAACCAGCGCTGCGGCAGTCCTTCGGTCAGCGGATACATCGGGGTGATGCGATCAAAATGCACAAAGCGCTCCTCGCCGCCTTCGATTACTTCTGTTTCCGGATGGTCCATGGTGCGCGGTTTCAAGCCAACGAGTTTGCCGAACACAACCACTTCGTCGCCGACGTCAAAGTATTTCTCCATGAAGGGCAGATTCCACCACCGGCAATGCAGCCGCCCGGATGAGTCCGACAAGACCAGTTCAAAAACCGATTTGCCGCCGCGGCGAAATCGCTTGAGTCCCTTGGCCACCACCGTTCCCCGGGTCAGCGTCGGGTCGCGCGTTGTGAGTTCCTGGATGGCTTGAAAATGCCGCCGGTCTTCGTATCGCCGGGGCCGGTGAAGCAGTAGATCTTCGACGGTGTGAATGTTCAACCGGGCCAGTTGCGCCGCGCGCTCCGCACCAACCCCCCACAACGTCGTTACGGGTTGGGCCAATGACGAAGGAGGGAGCTTGTTGGGAAAGACGGCCATCGCAGCGACGATACAATCCGCGGATCAGAATTCAATCAGGGTGATGCTTGGACCAACCATTGCCAGACACGCCGCCGAGAATCAAGAAACACTGTCCGACCATATCCAACAACTGGTGGCCGCCATTCATGATTCCAAGAGAGTTTGGAGGGCGGAAAATAAGGCGGTCCGATCGCGCAACGCCCAACATTCATTTTTTCGGGTCAACAGCCCAAACCCGGTCCCATACGCCGGGCCGTTGACCACGCAGGCATCGGTTTGACATTCCTCCAGTTGCCGACGCGCGGCATCCAACGTCGAGGTGCGGTCGCCGTCCACCTCATATTTCCATCCCACCAACAGCGCGTGGGGAAACCAGCCGCGGAGTTCGGCGATGATTTTAGTCGTGGGGATCAGTTCCGCGAGCAACCGCCCGGCGCGCGTGGAAATTTTCCCTTCGGTGACCCGCTGCAAAGTGCCATCCGCCACAGGAATCCAAACCGCTCCCCATTGGAAATCACTGACCGCCGCCGCATGAAACACCGCTTCCACCGGGTCACTTTTCTGCCGCTGCAATTGCTCGCGCAAATCGGCCGTGGTGCCAAAGGACACCACCGCCGCCGCGTTTCGTTCTCCGGCGTAAACGGCTTGCTCGCCCAGCAACAATTTGACGTGATGCCCCCGCTGGGTGAGAAAGACGGCCAATTCAGTGCCCAAGCGACCCGTAGAGAAGTTGGTCAATCGCCGCACCGCATCCAGTGGTTCATAGGTGGGACCGGCAGTGACCAGGCAGCGCCGGGGAGTGGGTTGACGAACCGCGTCCATTTTGGGTTCAGTAAAATTTTCTTTTAGGGACGCACTCGGTAATCCGGACTGGTCAGCAGATACATCAAACCCGCCACCAAGGCCATGATGAGCACCACAACAACGCCAAGAAAGATGACCCCTCCATATTTCCGCTTGAACCTTCGCCACCGTTGCGTGATTCGGGTTACTGCTGACATGCCCGCATCCTAATCCGCGGGGCGGGAACTGCAAGCGGTCTTTCGACCCCGGGGCGCCGGGAGGTCGGCACAACCCCAATCCGCCTTAACTAAGGCGCATCGGCATCACCACGTAGAGAAACGGACCGTTGATTTTCAACACGCCTGGACTCAGCTCATCGGTGAGTTCGAGAAACACTTCGTCCTGGTTCAAGGCGTTCAACGGTTCTATCAGATAGCGGGGGTTGAACGCGATGGCCAAGTCCGGTCCCTTGTAGTTGACTGCGATGCTTTCGCGCGCCTCTCCAATTTCCGGAGAATTGGCCGTGAGCGCCAGATTATTCTTGGTGAAACTCAGCTTGACGGAATTGGCTTTGTCCGTCGTCATGAGTTCCGCCCGGCGCAACGCATGCAAAAATTCCTCCCGCACCAGCGGAATCCGCTCCTTGGTTTCACTGGGGATCACCTGCCGGTAGTTGGGATAATTGCCTTCGATCAGTTTGGTGATGATGAACACCGTCCGGCCCTTTTCGTCGCGCAAACTGAACGCGGCTTGATTACCGGAGTATTTGATTTCCACCTCGCCTTGGGGTTGCGCCAGGCGCGTCAACTCGGTCACCGCTTTGGTGGGCACAATGAACTCGCCCTGACTATGCTCCGCCACTTCGGCGTCCGTGTCCGCCAGCGCCAGCCGCCGTCCATCCGTCGCCACCAACGTCAGCTTGTGCTCTTTCAAACTGAAATAGATCCCGTTCAGCACGTAGCGCGATTCGTCCGTGGACGCGGCAAATGCCGTTTGCTTCAACATGCCGGCGATTGTTTCCTGGGGCAGCGCGACCTTCCGGTCCTCCGGAAATGCGGGGAGCGGGGGGAATTCCTCCGCGGGCAATCCGTGCAGCCGGTAATCCGAAGCGCCGGCGCGTATGCGGCAGCGGTGTTGGTCATCCACTTCGAGCTTAATCTCACCGCCATTCAGCTCGCGCACAATGCCCAACAACTTTTTGACCGGCACCGTGGCGGTCCCGGGTTTCTGCACTTGGGCTTCGACTTCACAGGAAACGGTGACGTCCAGATCTGTGGCGGTCAGGGCCAGACGCCCTTTTTCCGCGCGCAACAGGACGTTGGCCAAAATGGGAAGGGTGGTGCGGGAACTGACCACATTTTGCACGGCTTGCAACCCGGTGAGAAGTTGCTCCTTGGCGATGCTCAGATTCATGGAGGCGCTTAATAGATTTATCTTGTTCTCAAAAACAGCCGTATTCTTAGGAGCAGTGAATAAGGAAAACAACCCGGCGTGTCAAGAAATCGCGCGTAAATCATCCGGAAAATATTCACAAAATACCCTCAATAAAAAAGTGCCTTCCGACCGAACCGTGAAGAAACTTTAGATCGGACCAAAGAATTAACCGGGATTGGGCAGGTTGTTGGCGGGTTATCCGCAATGAGTTGAAAAGACGTTGGCCGGGGGGCGGAGATGATTTAATTTCGTGCCATGTTCCGCCCCGAAGATTTGTTTGATTTAGAGCAGACGGCGCATGCCGAATTGTTTGGCGGCATCCGGTTTGCGTGGGAAGCCCAGCACAAACTGGAGGAATACGTGAAGCAGCATGCCCGGGCGGATTTGAAAAACACCTGTGAAGGGGTGGCTTTCATTGGGAGTCAGGTCAGCATCGGCGAAGGCACCGTCGTGGAGGATGGGGCGATGATCAAAGGACCGGCGATAATCGGGCGGAATTGTCACATCCGCCACAATGCCTACATCCGTGAGATGGTGTTGATCGGCGATGATTGCGTAGTTGGGAACGCGTGCGAGGTAAGGCACTCGATTTTATTCAACGGAGTCATCGTCCCGCACATGAATTATATCGGCAATTCCATTTTGGGGCATCAGGCGCACTTGGGTGCGGGGGTGAAGTTGTCCAATTACCGGCTGATGGTCGGGAACATCACGGTGGCGGTGGACGGCAAACCGCAGGACACGGGATTGGCGAAGTTGGGCGCGCTGGTGGGCGACCGGGCGGAGGTGGGCTGTAACGCGGTCTTAAATCCCGGCAGTATTATAGGGCGCAACTGCGTAATCTATCCCAATGTCAATTGGCGCGGCATTTTGCCTGCCAACCAAGTTGCCAAGAACAAAGCAGAAATCGAAGTGACGGTTCGGCGGCCTTGAATTCTTGACATGCGACCGACTTTTCATCTTTCGCCTAAAAAAGTTGGTGGGATGACAACCCCCCGTCCTGTGTGATAAGGTAAATTGCCAAGACCAAAAAAGAGTATGCAAACGCACGAGCAAACCAATCCGACTTCAGACCTCACGCCAACCACAATTTCATGGGATCGGCTGTTGGTTCCGGTGGATTTTTCGGTGCAATCGCGGCAGGCGGTAAAATTTGCCGGTCGCTTGGCTGCGGATATGGGGAGCGCGGTGGACCTCGTTTTTGTCGTGGAACCCGTGCCGCAATATGCCGGTTTGGAATACACGCCCGCGACCCTTGACCGCACCGAGATCACCCAAGAAGCCCAGGAGGAATTGGAGCGGTGGGCGCGCCGGGAAGTGCCAAAGGGGGTTTCGGTGGAGATCCTGATCCGGTATGGACGGGGGTCGGCGGAAATTGTTAACACCGCCACCCAGCGCAAGACGGATTTGATCATCATTCCCACACACGGTTATTCCGGAGTGCGACGGGCCTTACTGGGCAGCACCACAGAACAAGTGCTTCGCCGCGCTCCGTGCGCCGTTTTGACCCTGCGATCACGCACCACGCCCAAGCGTCGGGTGGCCGTTAAACGGATTCTGGTGGCGGTGGATTTTTCCACTGGATCCCGCCAAGCCTTGGCCTACGCGGGGGCCTTTGCCCAGCGGCAGAAAGCGGAACTGATTGTCTTCCATACAGTGTTGTCCGGGCCGGTGCCGCGGCGAATGGGAGGGTTTGCGCGCGGCTTGGAAGCGGAGACGCTCAAATACGCACGCACAGATTTGGCCCGAATCGTGAAAGAATTGGTGCCGGCTGAGGTGACGGTGCGCCAGGAATTGATCGTGGGGATTCCGCGAGATGAAATCGTGCGGGCGGCCAGCCAGCGCAATGCGGATTGGATCATCATGGGCACGCATGGCCGCCGCGGATTGGAACGGTGGGTCATGGGCAGCACGGCGGAACTGGTGGTGCGGCACGCGCCTTGTCCGGTCCTCGTGGTGCGGCAAACCGGTCCGTAACGCACAGGCATCAGAAATAGGGAGTTCGGGTTTGCCGATAATTCCACGGCGCCAGCCCGTGTCGTGGGGCATGAAGTGGTCTGCCCACAAACACTCCTTCATTTTCACCAATGAAAAACGGCGGCCCGATCAGCGGACCGCCGTTGCGGAGATTTCGGTTGAAGCGGCTTACAGGCCCTTCGTCAGCATGAGCTTGATCAAGTCACCCACGCGGCAACTGTAGCCCCATTCGTTGTCATACCAGCTCACGAGCTTGAAGAAGTTCTTGTTCAACTCGATGCCGGCGCCGGCGTCAAAGATGGACGACAATTCGCAGTGGATGAAATCCGAGCTGACGACTTCGTCCTCGGTGTAGCCGAGAATGCCTTTGAGATAGGTTTCGCTGGCCTTCTTCATGGCCGCGCAAATCTCGGCGTAGCTGGTTTCCTTGACGGTTTTAACCGTGAGATCTACGACGGAGACGGTGGGCACAGGTACGCGGAACGCCATGCCGGTGAGCTTGCCCTTCACTTCAGGCAGCACCAGTCCCACCGCCTTGGCCGCGCCGGTGCTGGACGGAATCAGGTTCTGCGCCGCAGTGCGGCCGCCTTTCCAATCCTTCTTGCTCGGGCCGTCCACGGTTTTCTGCGTGGCGGTGTAGGCATGCACGGTGGTCATCAATCCTTCCGCGATGCCGAATCCCTCCTTGAGCAGCACGTGGCAGACCGGCGCGAGACAGTTGGTGGTGCAGGAGGCGTTGGAAACGATGTGATGTTTGGCGGCGTCATACTTGTCGTCGTTCACGCCCAGGACGACCGTGAGGCAATCGCCCTTGGCCGGCGCGGAAATGATGACTTTCTTGGCGCCTGCGGCGAGGTGGCCGTTGGCCTTTTCCACGTCGGTGAACAAGCCGGTGGACTCGATGACCAGTTCCACCCCCATGGCCCGCCAGGGCAGGTCTGCGGGGGACTTGGCGCTGACGACCCGGATGTCTTTGCCGTTGACGACGAGGACATCGTCCTCGGGCTTGTCCGGCGCGGATTTTTTCGAGCCGACTTCGCCTTTGAAGCGGCCTTGAATCGAATCGTATTTGAGGAGATACGCGAGGTTGTCCGCGGGCACGATATCGCCGACGGCGACGACTTCGATGTCCTTGCCCACCATACCCTGTTCGACCAACGCCCGGAACACCAGGCGGCCAATGCGGCCGAACCCGTTGATTGCTACTTTGACTGCCATAATTTTCGCTTTCTAATTCAGAGAAGTTGACCTCGCATGGTAAGCGGAAACGCGCGGCGGTCAATGACGATTTAGCGCGCCCCCGCGGCGGACGGGCAACGGCTTGCTTTATGGACGGGGATCCGCCTACCCTCAGCGCCCGAGAACAAACTCAGAACACACGCCATGCCACCCGCCATTGGATTCGATAACGAACGCTATCTGGAACAGCAAACCGCCGCCATCGTGGACCGGGTGCGGTCGAGCCCGGGCCGGCTATACCTCGAATTTGGCGGCAAATTGTTGTTCGACTATCACGCCGCGCGGGTGTTGCCGGGGTTTCATCCCAACGTCAAGATGCAACTGCTCCAGAAACTCAAGGACCAGGCGGAGGTGGTGCTCTGCGTCTTTGCCGGGGACATTGAAAAGAAAAAGATGCGCGCCGATTTTGGCATCACGTATGACACCGACGCGCTCAAGACCATTGACGATCTTGGGGAATGGGGGGTGACCGTGCGGGCGGTGGTGATCACCCGTTTCAGCGATCAGACCGCCGCCCAGACGTTCCAAAACAAACTCGAACGCCGCGGCATCCGCGTTTACCGGCACCGGGCGACCAAGGGTTATCCCGCCGATCTGGACATCGTCGTCAGCGCGGATGGGTATGGGGCGAATCCGTATATCGAAACCGAACGGCCGATCGTGGTGGTGACCGGTCCCGGTCCGGGCAGCGGCAAGCTGGCCACCTGCCTGTCCCAATTGTATCACGAGCACCAGCGCGGCCGGGCGGCGCATTACGCGAAATTTGAGACGTTTCCCATCTGGGATCTCCCCCTCCAGCACGAGGTCAACGTGGCTTACGAAGCCGCCACCGCCGACCTGAAGGACGCGAACTTGATTGATCATTTCCATCTCGAAGCGCACGGCCAACCCGCCGTGAACTACAACCGCGACGTCGAGACGTTTCCGTTGTTGCGCCGGATTCTCGAGCGTATCACCGGCCGGGCTTCGTGTTATCAATCGCCCACGGACATGGGGGTGAATCGAGCGAGCGCGGGGATCATGGATGACGCCGTATGCCGCGCCGCCGCCCGGCAGGAAATCATCCGGCGGTATTTCAACTACGCCTGCGAATACGCAATGGGCCTAGTGGAACGGGACACGGTGGATCGCGTGGCCCTACTCATGCGCGATCTCAAACTGAATCCCGCCGATCGCGTGGTGGTGGCGCCGGCCCATGCGGCCGCCCGCGAGGCGCAGGCCCAGGGCAAGGGGTCGCACGGGTTTTTCTGCGGCGCGGCCATGGAATTGCGGGATGGACGTATCATCACCGGGAAGAATTCACCGCTGATGCACGCCGCCTCCAGCCTCGTGCTCAACGCGATCAAGCGGCTCGCCGGCATTCCCGATCATATCCATCTGCTGCCGCCGTTGGTCACCCAATCCCTCAGCCATTTCAAAACGAACGTGCTCAAAGGCAAGACCACCAGCCTGGACCTGGAGGAAACCCTTATTGCGCTGAGCATCAGCGCGACGTTGAATCCGGTGGCGGAAACGGTGATTGGCCACCTCAAGGACCTCAACGGGTGCGACGTTCATTTGACGCATATTCCCTCGCCGGGCGATGCGGCGGGATTGCGCAAGATGGGCGTCAACCTGACCAGCGAGCCAGAATTCGCCTCCAAGTATTTGTTTGTGGATTGATCGGTTGCCCGGAGCGACCGACTGTGACGTCGGCAAATTTATCTATGATTTCGCCGTCCCGGGGAACGTCCTCCGCGCGGCCAAGTGCTCCGCCACCAGACGCCCAATCCCAGCAGTAACAGCCCCGCCGCCGCGGCGGCAATTCCCGGTTTGTAGATGACCGCCGCGTGGATCAGAAAGACGCACACCCCCGCGAACAACAAGGGGGTCACTGGATAGCCGATCACCCGATAAGGCCGCTCCAAGTGCGGTTCTTTACGCCGCAGAACCATCACGGCCAGTGTCGTCGCCAGATAAAACGAATACACGGTCGCCGCCGTGTACAGCACGGCGTGGACGAACGACCCGAGCACAACAATCAGCCCGAGTGCAATCGCCCCTTGCAGGAGCAGTGCTGTCACGGGGGTGCCCCGGCGCGGATGCCAGCGCCCCAACCGGCGGAATTGCCAGTGATCCGCACCCATCGCGTAGGAAATGCGCGCGCCGGTGAAAATCAATCCGTTCACCGCGCCCAAGGCGGAAATACAAATCAGCGCCGCGACCAGCGGCCCGGCGAGCCGGGGCAACCCGCCGGCCACAGCATCCACCGCCACCGCTTCCGAGGCGGTCAAACCCGCGTAGCCCAGCGCAAACAGGAACGCCGCATTGATCAGTAAATAGAGCAGTGTGACCGCCGCCAGCCCCAGAAACAGGGCGCGCACGATGTTCCGCCGTGGATGCTTCACCTCGGCGGCCACGTAGGCCATTTCATTCCAACCGCCATAGGTGAACAACACGAAAATCAGCGCCAGACTCCACGGAAGGTTGCCCGTGCTTTCCACTGGGTTTGGCGCCGGAGGCTGTGCAAACGCCGCCGCCACAATCAGCAGCAATCCCGCCGCCTTTACCGTGGTCAGCAGGTTTTGCGTCCATTTGCCTGTCCGCACGCCCCATACGTTGATGCCGGTTAACCCGATTACGGCCAGGGCCGCGTAGAGTTGCGGCGTGTAGGCGAACGCCGTGCCGGCCCAGGGATCAAAGATCGCCCGGGCATAAGTGGCGAACGCAAACGCCATCACCACGATGTCCCCGGGCCGCACGATGGCCAGTTGCGCCCAGCCAAACAAGAAACCCGCCCACGGCCCGTAGGCGCGGCTCAGGTAAACGTAGTCGCCGCCCTCGCGGGGATATGCGGTGGCCAATTCCGCGTAACTGAGCGCGCCGCACAACGAAAGCAATCCGCCCAACGCCCAGAGCCCGAGCACGCCTCCGGGACCGCCCGCGCCTTTGGCAATGTCCGGCGCCATCTGGTAAATCCCAGCGCCGATGATGATGCCGACAATCAGGCAGGTGGAATCAAAGAGCGTGAGTTCGGGTCGGGGTTGGGCGGTCATGAATGTTGCGGACGCGCCAGCTTACGGCTCTCTCGGCGTGGGCGCGCGCCGCAGCGGGCGTTCGCCGGACCCCGGCGGGCGGGGTTCGCGCGGACCGCGATTCCAGCCGGGACGGGTCGGCGCGTCGGGGCGGTCCGGCGTTTCCGGACGCGGCGGACGCAATTCGTCCAAGGTCAACTTGCCATCCTTGTTTTTATCGAGCGTGCGCAATGCGGCGGGAGCATTATTTATTTCCGCTTCGTCAATGACGCCGTCGCGATTGGGATCCAAAACCGCGAATAACGGCATCATCATTGGGCGCCGGACCGGATTGCCGGGCGCGGCTTCACGCGGTGGTCTTTCAGGCCGGCGCGGGGGCGCGTCGTTATCTTGGGCGATGGCGGCGCCAGCCGTCAGTCCGAGGACCAGAGCCGTAATAAGGAGTGGAGTGGAGGTATTCATATTGCTGCTTTCTTGTTTGTTTTATTGGTTATGGCGTGGGTGTCAATCAACGATCAACGGGATCGGGGGAAGGACGATTTGCCGGACCGCGTCCTTCCGGTCGTGGACCTCTTCCAGGTCGGTCGAAACGATCCGGCAGCGCCCGGCGCGGGATGCCTTGGCGGTTTTGCAACCCGGCAGGGTTGGCGCGCGGACCGCGCGGGCCGGGACGCATGTCGGTTCCCGGTGGTGGACCAAATGCGGGGCCACGGCCGGGGAAGCTGTCTGGCGGTAACAAGCGTTGACAATGCGGGCAATACGCCGGCCCGCGTCCGGGGATCGAAGGTGCGTATCCACCGGGACCACCGCGTAGAGCGCCGAAACCGCGCGGCCCGGGAGCCCAGCGCGATTGCGGCGTCCGCCACAGCGGGCGGGGGCCCGCCGCTGGGGCTCTTTGGAGTCGCGCCGCTTGATTGCGCTTCATCTGGAGGGCGAGGGCGCGGCGGGCCGCGCGATTTCCGCGGACGGGACGATTCTCATCGAATTGACGGTCCCGTTCCCGAAGACCAGCCGCGCGGCGTTCACGGACGGCTTGCCGCGGTGGGGAGGTCGAGTCATCGGATGATTGTGCGTTACTGGTGAACGCGCCCCAACCCAGGGCGAGGGTCAGGGCAGTAATCAGGGGTTTTATCATGTGTTGTTCCTTTCGTTTGGTGGTTGATGAACAAACCGGCGTGAAGCACCGGAGAAGATTGCCCTCCGGCATGTCTGCGGCCGCTCCGGGCGGCGGACGCGCGGTGATGTTGTCGGACTCTGCTTCATTCACTCATAATAGACGCCCCACCCCGCGCGGTTGTCATGGTCAAAATTGTTAAGGAAGTGTAAAAGTTGCCGTGGCGGAAATTCGGGCATGATACCACTTAATTGCCACGCATGACGACCCTGGCTCCAACGTCGCCGCACGCCGCACTTCCGCGGGTGTTGGTGATTGATGACGACCGGAAGCTGTGCCGGCTCATCCGCGATTACCTCGGGCCGCTCGGCTACTCGGTATCCGCCGCGCACACAGGACCGGAGGGCATTGCCGCGGCCACGAGCGAACCGTGGCACGCGATCATTCTTGATGTGATGCTGCCGGGCTGCGACGGGTTCGAGGTGTTGCGCCAAATCCGCGCTCAATCCCGCGTGCCGGTGTTGATGCTCACCGCACGGGGCGGGGAACCTGACCGCATCGCCGGGCTGGAAGGCGGCGCGGATGATTACCTCCCCAAAACCTTTTCTCCGCGCGAACTGCTGGCGCGATTGCGCGCGGTCACGCGCCGCGCGGTGCCGTCCGAAAGAACGGCGGAAAAGACCCCGGTCGTGGTGGGCGACGTGTGCGTGGACCCGAACACCCGCACGGCCACGCACGCGGGACGACCGCTGGGGTTGACGCCGGTGGAGTTTGATTTGCTGCACGCGCTGGTCCGCGCGGCCGGGCGGGTGAAGACCCGCGACGAATTGATGGCCGAGATTCGCGCGCGCGAGTATGAGGTGTTTGACCGCTCGATTGATGTGCATGTGGCGGCCCTGCGGAAAAAACTCGGCGACCCCGCGCCCGCGCCGCGCTACATCCAAACCGTGCGCGCAGCGGGGTATCTGTTTCTGAAACCCGGTTGACCCATGCACGCGCGTGTTCCCTTGCTGGTCCGGATCCTCGGCTGGTTCTTCCTGAACCTGGCGTTGCTGGCGGGCGCGCTATTTTTCTTCCTGCGGACGGAGTTCCGTGTGGACGCGTTGATGGCGGGTCGGGCCGGCGAGCGCGTGCAACAGATGGCCGACGCGTTGCTGGGTGAATTGCGGGTCCGGCCGCGTGCCGAGTGGGATGATCTGCTGCAACGATTTGGGGAAAGCTACGGAATCGGACTGGCACTGGTCGCGCCGCCGGATGAGCAAATCGCCGGCCCACGGTTGACGCTGCCGCCGGAAGTAATCCGGCGCCTGCCGCGGCGCGGACCGTTGGCGGGCCGGCCCGGGTTGATCGAGCCGCCGCCCGGTTTCCGTCCGGCGCTGCGCGAACCTCCGCCGCCCCGCGCGGGCCGCTTTCGCACCGATCGGCGGCTCTTTGTGCATACCACCAATCCCCACCGTTATTGGGTAGTCTTTCCGACCGCCCTGCCGGAAACCGCCACCGCGCGCGGCCCACGGCGGCAACCGCTTTCCTTGATTGCCGTTTCGGACACGTTGAGCGCGGGCGGTTTGTTTTTCGATTACACCCCGTGGTTGTGGGCGGGCGGGGGCGTGCTGATTTTTTCCGTGTTATGGTGGCTGCCGTTTGTGCGCGGCATCACCCGCGCCGTTTCGCGAATGACCCACGCGACCGAGCGCATTGCGGAAGGCCGTTTCGACGCCCGGGCACCGGAGCGGCGGCGCGATGAATTGGGACAGTTGGGAGCCGCCATCAATCGCATGGCCGAACGGCTGGCCGGTTTTGTGGCGGGGCAAAAACGGTTTCTTGGCGATGTCTCGCATGAACTGTGCGCGCCCCTCGCGCGGCTGCAGGTGGCGCTGGGGATTTTGGAACAACGCGCCGGCACGGCGGCGCCCGCCGATCTCGAGGACTTGCGCGAGGAGGTCGAGGAGATGGGTCAACTGGTGAATGAATTGTTGAGCTTCTCAAAAGCCTCGCTCGGCGCGCCCCATGCCCGGCTTGAAACTGTTTCCCTGGCCGAAATCGTCACGCATGCGGTGAAGCGGGAGGCGGCGGCAGCGGACCAAGTGCGCATCGAGGTGCCCGCCGAATTTCAGGTCCGCGCCGACGCGGGATTGCTCCGGCGCGCCGTGGCGAATCTGATTCGCAACGCCCGGCGCCACGCGGGACCAACCAGTCCCATCGAAGTGACCGCCACCCGCGAGGGCAAAACGATTTTGCTCACGGTGACCGATTCCGGGCCCGGCGTGCCGGCAGCGGATTTGGACAAAATTTTTGATCCCTTTTACCGCGTGGACCCCGCGCGCGACCGCGCCACCGGCGGCGTGGGATTGGGACTGGCGATTGTGAAAACGTGCGTCGAAGCCGGCGGCGGCACGGTGACCTGCCGCAATCGTCAACCCACCGGATTGGCCGTCACCCTCCGCCTGCCGGTGACTGAAGGCGATTCCTCCACGGCGGTTTAACAACGTCCGGATTCAGTTGCGCTGTTGCTGTTGGCGCGATGATTTATCGGGTCCGCTTGGCCACGTTGGCTCCCTCGCCCACGGACCAGACCAATTCATTCACCTTGCCGTCGGCGTCGGGTTTGAACTCGATCTGTACATCCGTCGTTTTGGCGAAGAACCGGGTGGGCGACTCGGCGAAGAGCCACAGTTTTTTGCCGCCGACCTTGGCGGTCAATTGATGACCTTCACGGGCGATTTCCAAGCTGCCGAAGGTGCCGGTGTAACTATCGAGCAGGCGGTCGGCGAAAGTGAACTCGGGTTTGCCCGCCGGCCCGAGCTCGCGCACCCAGATGTTGCGGAAGCGGACGGGATTGCGATGGTCCTGCAATGCGAGCGGTTGTTTCTCCGCATGCGGCGCATACGGCGCGCGGTCAATCCAATCGGTAGGCCCGGTCAACTCGGCGTTGTGCTGGATCAATACGCCGTTGTGGAACACGGTGAACCGGGCGGGCGATTGCAACGCGCCATCCGCCGCGAACCGGGGCGCGGTGTAGAGGATGTCGTAGGTTTGCCATTCGCCAGGTGGCCGGCAGGCATTCACCAACGGCGGATGCTGACCGTAGAGCGATCCGGCGGAGCCGTCGGCGTAGGTGTTGTTTTGGTAGGAATCCAGCACTTGCACTTCGTAACGCGTCATGCCGAAGAACACGCCGCTGTTGCCCCGGCCCTGCCCAACGCCTTCGGCGGGCACGGGCGCCGCCCATTCAACATGCAACTGGCAATCGCCGAAGTTGCGCAACGTGCGGAGATACCCGGTGCCGCCCACGCATTCCATGTATCCATCGCGCACCTTCCACGGTGCCGAACTGCCGTCCTGGCTTACCCATTGCGACAGATCGGTGCCGTCAAAGAGCACAATGGCATCCGACGGCGGTCGCCCGGGCTGGGTGGGGGTGCTGGACGTGCCGGGGGTGACCACCGGCGGCGATGGTTGCGTGCGGTCATGCGAGGGGCGGGTCAAATTCGGCTGCGCCCCGCCGTGGCCGGGCGTGATCGTGGCCAGCACGGCGGCCAGGAAAAATCCGTGAACCGGTGAGAGAGTCGTTTGCATAATCAGTGACAGGTTGTGTGTTGGTCGTTGTTCGTCCAATTCCCGTCGCAGTGTATGAAATCCACCGTTCAACACAAGGGCCCGCCCTCGCCGCCCAAGTCGGCTGTCAATTGCCTTTTTTGGTTATCCCGCTGATTCGCCAAGTGCGGTCGCGCCTTTGGCTGCCAGGCTTTTACTGCGCGTTCGAGTCGGCAGCCTGTCGGGAGCGGCAGAGGACTGCCGCGCTCCAAAACCTGGCGGTAATCTCCAGCAGCGGTGGGCGTCAACGGGGACCGTTCAATTGACACTTTGATAGAAAATCATCGGTGTCTGAACGGAAACAGCGGGGGGAGTGTCCCAAGGCTTGAATGGATTGTGTCCCATGAAATCGCATCCCGGCACCCGCAGCCTCCTGACCGTGGCGGAAAGTTTCCGTTGTGTCGCGTGCATTGTTTGGCGGACCCACACATGGCGACCGGCACCTTGCTGTTGGCGTGCGGGTGGGGGGCTCTCGAATTGTAACGACGTTTGGTGTCAAAGGCGGGGCGGGTGATGCGGGGTGCTCAGGTCATTCCGCGGAGGGCGTTATCGTCACTCGCTCCGCGAACACAAACTTGCAACCCGGCGGGAGCCCGGCAAAATCAGCCGTCAATCATGGCCAGGCCGTTCCATAAACAGGTCGGAAACCGGCGCTCCCCCCGGCGCGCGTGGCGGTTGCCCGGATGGATTCCGGGCGGCGCGCTGGTTTGGGGGGTCAGCCTGTCGGTGTGGGCGGCCAGTTTTACCGCGTCCCTCGACCGCCCGACTGTGCTGGCCGGGGAACCGGTGGGGCTCACGCTGACGTTTGACGGGGTCACCCTTTCCAGCACCCCGCGGTTGCCCGCCATTCCGGGGATTCAAGTGTTGCCGGGGATGCAAAGTGGAATCAACCGAAGCGTCGGGCCCGATGGCCAGGCGAGCACTGTGCAGACTTTCAAGTTCACGCTCATGCCGTCTGAACCGGGCGAGTTCACGATTCCGGCTTTTGAAATCGAGCTCAACGGCCAGCACCTGTCGAGTCTGCCGCTTTCGTTGACCGTGTTGCGCGAGGACCCGTCCGCGCCGCCGGCGGAAATGGCCAATCAAGCTGCGTTCCTATGGCCGGCGTGGCCGCAGCGCGAGGTGTATGTCAACGAAACGGTCATACTGGAATTACGGCTTTACGTGCATGGCGGCGTGTCGCGGATTGGTGATTTTCAGTTTCCGCCGTTCAACGTGGACGGCATCACCGCCGGCAACCTCATCCAAGGCGAGCGTTTCCAACGCCGCGTGGGCGGGACCACTTACAGCGTGTATCCGCTCCAAGTGGTGCTCACCCCGCATCGTCCGGGGCGGCAGGTCATCGGGCCGTTGTCCGGCAGTCTGGTGCTGAATCCGCGCGATCCGTTTGACTGGTTCTTCCGACGGTCGGCGCCGCAATCGGTGACGCTGGAGCTCCCCCGCCATGAATTGCAGGTGTTGCCCCTGCCCACCAACAATGTGCCCGCCAGTTTCAACGGGGCCGTGGGCCAATTCGAACTCACGGTCAGCGCGGGTCCCACCAACGTCGCCGTGGGCGATCCCATCACCGTCAAGGTGCAGATTTCGGGCCGGGGCGCGTGGGAATGGTTGAGCCTGCCCGAGCAGCCGGGGTGGAAGGATTTCACCGTGTATCCCGCCACCGCGCGCCTGGAAACCACGGACGCCTTGGGCATTCAAGGCACGAAGTATTTTGAACAGGTGGTTGCGCCGCAATCGGCCGCGGTTCAAGCATTGCCGGCACTGGAGTTCAGCTTTTTTGATCCGCAACAGCGTGAGTATCGCACGCTGCGGCATCCCGCGACGCCGCTCGTTGTTCGGCCCACGGCGGCGGCCACGCCGGTCATTGCCGCGTCCCAATCGGGCGGGGCCGAGGCGCCGCCGCCGACGCAGGACATTGTGGGTCTCAAACAACGGTTGGGCACGGTGGCTGCGATCCAACCGCCCCTCGCGCGGCAACCGTGGTTCTGGGGCTTGAACAGCTTGCCTGTGCTCGGATGGATCCTCGCCTGCGTCTGGCGGCGCCGGCGCGAGGCGTTGGCTAATAATCCCCGGCTGCGCCGTCGCCGGCAGGTGGCGCAAATCGTCAATGACGGAGTGGAGGAATTGCGCCAGCTCGCGGCGCAGAATCAGGCCGAAGCATTTTTCGCGCGGCTCTTCCATCTGTTGCAGGAGCAAATCGGCGAGCGCTTGAACCTGCCGGCCTCAGCCATTACCGAGGTCGTCGTGGATGAACGCTTGAAACCGGCCGGGTTGCCGGACGCCGCCTGCGCCGCCCTGCATGAGTTGTTTCAATCGTGCAATCTGGCTCGGTACGCCCCGGTGCATTCCAGCCAGGCCTTGGCGGCTTTTATCCCGCGGCTGGAAGCGGTGATTTTGCAATTGCGGAGGTTTGAGCCATGAACCTCGGCTGGATTCGTTTCAGACGACGCCCGTGGCAGGCCAGATTGGCGTGCGCGCTCCTTACAGGATTGGCAGTGTGGGGCGCGCCAGCGGCTGAGGATATTTCCCCGGACTTCGAGGCCGCCAACCGGCTCTACGAAGCGGGACAATTCAGCGAGGCCGCCGCCGCCTATGACCGGCTGTTGCAAAGCGGGATTTCGTCACCGGCACTGTATTTCAACTGGGGCAATGCCCAATTCAAAGCCGGGCAGGTGGGCGGGGCCATCGCCGCGTATCGCTTGGCCGAACAACTCACCCCGCGCGATCCAGATCTCCGAACCAATCTGCGGTTTGCCCGCGCGCAAGTGACCGGGCCGACGTGGCGCGACGCCTGGGTGGCGCGCGCGTTGGGGCGGGTAAGCCTGCGGGAGTGGACCCTCGCCGTTGCCGCGGTGTGGTGGGTTTGGTTCGGGCTGTTAATCGGGCGGCAACTCCAATCCGCCACCCGCCGGTCCGGGCGCGGGTTGCTCTGGATTACGACGGGGTTACTGGTGCTGCTCGCCGCCGGATGGGCTTTCCGGTTGCGGGAACGGTTTTTTCAGCCGATGGCCGTGGTCATCAGCCAGACCCCGGTGCGGAATGGTCCCTTTGACGAGTCGCCGGAAGCTTTCACCGTGCATGACGGCGCGGAATTGCGCGTGCTGGATCAGAAAAACGATTGGTTGCAGGTGCAAGCGGACCCCCGCCGTATCGGCTGGCTGCCGCGCGAGCGGGGCCGGGTGCTGCCGGCCCATTGATGGCGTCTCCGTCCGGTGCCGCCCCTGACGCGGTTCAACGCATCGCTTCCTGGAGTAAGCGCATTAAATCCGCGTACGTATCCACCGCTTGAAACTGCGGGAATTGTTGTTTCACATTGTCCGGCGCGCGGAAGAGAATGCCCACGTGCGCTTCAGTGAGCATGGCGGTGTCGTTGAACGAATCGCCCGCCGCGATCACGCGGTAGTTGAGTAATTTGAACGCCGCCACGGCGCGCTGTTTTTGTTCCTCCACGCGCAGTTGGTAGTTGACGATGCGGTCCTGCTCCACGACCAGCCGGTGGCACAGCAGCGTGGGCCAGCCGAGTTGCCGCAGGAGGGGGGTGGCGAATTGTTCAAAAGTATCGGAGAGAATGATCACCTGCACCTGCGCGCGCAGTGCGTCCAGAAACTCGCGCGCCCCGGGCAACGGCGCCAGCGTGCTGATGACGTGTTGGATGTCGGACAGTTTCAAGCCGTGTTGATCCAGGAGCGCGATCCGGCCGCGCATCAACCGGTCATAATCCGGTTCGTCCCGCGTCGTCCGGCGCAGTTCAGGAATCCGGGTTTTTTCGGCGACGGCGATCCAAATCTCGGGAGTTAGCACCCCCTCCATATCCAGCGTGACAATTGCTTGTTTCACCGCGGCGCAGTGTTTCAGAAGCGCCCTGGCGTGTCCAGCCGTTCACGCCGTGCCGATTTTTTCTGGCGCCTGATCGTCCGGCGTGTGGCCAGCGCGGGAGCCGAGGAGGTCACACCTCTTTCACTACGCCCCAATACACGTCCAGGCGTTTGGTGAGATAGAGTTTCACGGCTTTTAGCAGCGTGCGCGCTTCGTGCCGCTGACCGGTCGCCACGATTTGGGCCAGAGTCATGCCCGGTTTCACAGGGAAACAACTTTGCGCAATGATCGGTCCCTTATCCAAATCCATGGTGACGAAGTGCGCGGAGACGCCGATGATTTTCACCCCTTGTTCGTAGGCCTGCCGGTAGGGTTGGGGCCCGGGAAAACTGGGCAGCAGGGAGGGATGGATGTTGATGATCTTGTTCTTGTAGCGCCACACGAAGTTGGGCGAGAGAATTTTCATGAAGCGCGCCAGCACCACGAAATCGCAGGCGTGTTCCTCCAGCACCCGCAACGCGGTCTGTTCCGCCCGGGGCCGGTCCTCCCACGGGACATGCACAAACGGCAGCCCGTGTTTGTCGACCAGCGGGGCCAGGTCCGGCCGGCTGCCGAGGACCACCACCGGCTGCGCGCGCGGGAGCCGTCCGGATTTGGCGGTGTCCAGAATCGTCTCGGCGCACAACGGCTCGCGCGTGACCATGATCGCCATGCGCTGGCGGCGGTTGGGTTCGGTAAACCGGAGTTTGATTTCCATCCGCAACGCCGCCGCCAGCCGTGCGAGGCCTTGCTGCACGGCGGCGGCATCCAGTTGCGCGGGCCGCCAGGACGCCTGGAGGGTCATGCTGAACTGGCCGCGGGTAACCTGTTCTTCCAGGGCTTCAATGTTGGCCTTTTGTTCAAACAGAAAACTGGTGATGCGCGCGACCACGCCGGTTTTGTCGCGCCCAATGACGGTGATGGTGGCGTAAGCTTTCATCTTTCGGGCAATTCAATCCGAATTCGCTTTTGGGCAAAAGCGCATTCCTTTCCTTGCTGTTCGCCGGAAGCAGGTCCCGCCGACCAGCGCCCATCCGTCGTCCACCGCGCCTTCGGACGGTCTCGTTTTATTGCCCACGCACGTCCACGCAGACCACGTCGCCCGCCGCGTTCCGGCAATAGATGCGGCCGTTCGCCAAAACCGGGGTCGTCCAGCATTTGCCGCCGATGACCTGGGCGCGGGCGAGCGGCTTGAATTCCGTGGGCCGGGCCGGGGCCACCATGAGTTCGCCCTTTTCGCTCAGGGCAATCAAGTAGCCATCGGCCAGCATGAGGGAACCCTTGCCGAATTTCCGGTCGCTCCATTTGACCTCGCCGGTGTCCCAAACGAGGCAGCGCAGTTCGGTTTCGTCCACGCCGTAGAGATGGCCCTCCCACCGCACGCAACTGTTGAAATGATTGCGCATGTTGCGGTTCTCCCAGACCTTCTCGGTGGTGGACCCGGTAATCCGGATCACCGACGCCCCACGATTGTAACCGGAGGAGACAAACACCTGGTCGCCGGCCAGAATGGGATCGGCGGCGTTGACGTCGTACCGGGTTTTCCACGGGTAACGCCACAACTCCTTGCCGTCGGCCACCGTTACCGCAACGACATGTTCACGGGTAAAAAGCACCGCGGCCCGGGTCCCCGCGCTGGTGAACGGCACGGGCGTGGCATAGCCGGCTTCCCCGGTGCCGTGGCTCCAAACCACCGTTCCATTGTCCTTCTGCAAAGCCGTACCGGTGCTCCCCACGTTGACCAGGAGCAGGTCGCCTTCGACCAGCACTGATCCGGCAAATCCCCAGGTGGGCATGGCGGCGCCGAGTTCCTCGGCGAGCAGTTTCGTCCAAATGATGGTGCCCTTGGCGGCATCCAGACAAAACATCACGCCCCGTTTGCTCAGGGTGTAAACGCGGTCGCCGTCCACTGTGGGCGTGGCGCTCGTGCCGCCTTCGTAGGAATTGGCGTCTAGGGGCGCGGGATAATCATGCCGCCAAATGAACCGGCCAGTCGCGGCGTCAAAACAGAATACGGAATCGGTGTCGTTGGCGTTGCCCATGGTATAGGCGCGGCCCTGCGCGATGGCGAACGAGGAAAATCCGGTGCCGACCCTGGCTTTCCAGAGCACCTTGGGCCCTCCGTCCGGCCACGAGGTTAGCCAGCCGGTTTCGCGGGAAATGCCATTCAACTCTGGTCCCCGCCAGCGCGGCCAATCGGCGGCGGAGGCGGCGCCGGGAAACGTCGCCATCAGCAAGACCACGAACAACCCGCGTACAAAACCGTGTTGCGTCATGCCGACAGGGTAAGCGCCACCGGAAGGCTGTCAACCGTGGCGACTGGCTCACCCTCGGCGGGGCCCGCCAACCGACCCTCAAGCTTGGGTGCGGGCCATCAGTTCCTCAAACAACCGGCGTTGTCGGATGAAGGCGGCCACCCGATCCGCCGGCGGTTGGCTGCCCGCTTCCAACAACCACCAGCCCTGATAGCTGGCTTGGACAAATAACTTCGCCAGCAAAGCCCAGTCGTATCCCGGTGTATCGAGTTCCCGCACATGGGTGATGGTGCCGAGACGGTCTTTGACCAGATGAAAATTATGGGCCAACCCCGGTTCTTCCTGGTCGGTGTTATTCGAGTTCCAGCACACGGTGGCATTGGGATGGGTGGCCACCGCCATAATTTGCCGGATGATCGGTAATCGCGCGCAACCTCCATGCACTTCCAAGCGCAGTTGCTGGCCATACTCGGCGCCGAATGCGGCCACGGTGTTCAGTGCCCGACCAATTTGCGCGATGGTTTTCTCGGGTGCCACCTCCCGGGGCAGGGCGTTGGGACGCACTTTGACGCCGGTCGCCCCGACATCGTGCGCCAGCCGGATGAACGCTTTGGTAGTTTCAATGGCCCGGGCAAGAATCTGAGCGTCCGGACTGTGAAATTCCTCCGCCGTGCCCAGGCCGAGGAGTTTCACGGGGCTGTCGGCAAACCGTCGCCGCACCTCCCGCCGCTGCTCCGCGGTGAGTGTGGGCTCCACGCCGTGGGCATGGGTCGTCCGTAATTCCACCCCGAGCAAGCCCGCCTCTGCGCAATGCTTGAGCAAGGCCGAGAGATCTAGATCGCGTCCCCATTGATAAGTGACCAACCCGAACTGGATTTTTGCCCGGACCGGAGTTTCCGCGCAAAGGCGGTGCGTGACGATGCGAGCCCAACCTGCGGTCATCCCAAGAGCCGTAGTTTGTTTGAGGAACGCGCGGCGGGTCATGGAGGTCATGGTAAAACCAGGATGAAACGGGCAATGCATGGAGTTGTCTTACTCTTCGAGGAGGATGAGCTTCGCCTGCACCGCGTCCAAATCCACCGCCGCCTCTCCCAGGCTGGATTGGGGGAAACCACTCAACGCGTCATTTTGCTGGGAGGGAAACACGGCCACGTGAAGATGGGATATCCGTCCGCCCCGGATGAAAACGCAGACAAAATCGGGCTGCAGGGTCTGCTTGATCTTTTGCGCCACGACGCGGACGACCCCAAACAGCCGCCCCAAGGTCGCTTCATCCAGATCATAAAACCGCACCACGTGCGCCTTGGGCACCACCAAGCAATGGCCCTCGGCGCAGGGGGTGACATCCAGGATGCCCAAGAACTCCGAATCTTCGTAAATTTTCCGGGCGGGCAGGGTCCCGGCCGCAATCCGGCAAAGAATGCAGTCATCGGTCTGGGTCATGGCTTTGCCTCAATCAGAATTAACGGAAGCCAGCATACCAACATGGTTTTTTCTTGGGCGACCCAAGTCACCAGCCGCCCGGGTCTTCGAAGTCAGTGCGTATGGTCGGCTTCGGATTCCTCGAACGTTTTATGCACCGTGCCCGCGGGATGTTCGGGGGGCGCGTAAAGGGTGTACACCTTGAGCGGCGTCTTGCCTTCGTTAATGATGTTATGCCAGTAACCGGCCGGGATGAAGATGGCCCAGTCATCGGACACTTTTTTGTCGAAGGTCAAATTCTCCTTCGTCGCGCCCATTACCACCCGGGCCTTCCCTTTTTCTACGCGAATGAATTGATCCCCGTCGTCGTGCTTTTCCAGACCGATTTCGCCGCCGGGCTTCACCGACATGACGGTCATTTGCAGATTCCGTCCCGTCCACTTTGCGGTTCGGAAATTTTTATTTTTTACGGTCAGCTTTTCGATGTTCACCACCCACGGTTGTTTGCCGTGGTCCGTCTCCTCGGCGGTGGCGCGGGCGGGGAACCAGCCCGAAACAAGCACACTCACCCCAACCACCATGACGATTTTTCTCAGCATGTCGTTACTCCTTATTCGATTGATTCTTTTTATCGGTGCTCAACGAATTATCCGACTTATTTCACAATCTTATCCGTTGAAGTCGCTTAATTTTGGCTGGGTCCTTCCCACCGGTCAAGCCCTCATTCCGGGATAATTTTGGAAAGGTGTGGGAGATCGTGACTCGCCACATCGTAAAATTGCAGGCGTTGAATGCCCGCCGTAGGTAGGGGCAACCCCGTCTCCGCTGAAGATGGCGTCGCTGCCACGGCGTGCCATAGAAAGACACTGCCGTCCAGAGCGGGGTGCTGTAGTCATTCCGTCACGAGATGATGTGCACCTCTCGCCAGCCGGAGAACAGCCCCGTTAGGGGCGACATCTTTGTAGCAACAGACCCGAACTATTTCCCAGCTCGTCAGGAGCGGCATCATCCCGAACCACAATCCTATCGGTGTTTCGTTCAATATTTTCTGCGGCGGAAAGAGAGAAGATGCCGCCCCTAACGGGGCTCGAAAAACAGAGCTTGCGGTTACTACAACGATGCCGTGCCTACGGCACTCCGTGAATGGCGTACAAGTGTGATTGGGCTGGGAAGCGGCGCGATTATCCCAGTTGCGGCGGTTAGCGTCCGCAGCCAAATCACAAAGACACCCAAACCCCGTCAGGAGCGGCGGCTTTGTAGAAGCCATTTTATAAACAACCGCCGCCGTTAATAACCTGCAGCACCAATCCACAGATGACGCAGATTTCTCAGATTTTTTCCGGTTTATCATCTGCGTGAATCGGCGAAATCTGCGGACCAAAACAGTTAAGGGATGACTTCCAGAATCCCGCACACATTTCAAACGACGTTACCTCGGCGCACGCTCCACCAATTCTTTGGCCCGCGGGGTTGCCCTGATCGGATGGGCGGCTATTATTTTTCCACATGAATGCCTTGCGGTCGGTTCCCTTGACCAAAGCCTGCTGTTTTGCGACAACTTGGATCACGCTTATGAGCTTGTCCATTCCCGCCCCCGCCAACGATTTCCCGGCGCCTGCGGCGCCCGAGGCCAGCCACCTGGCGCTCGTCCGCGAAGTGCTGCGCGCTGTGCCGTTGATTGACGGCCACAACGATCTGCCCTGGCAGTTCCATAAACAGCACAACGATCTCACCACCGTGGATCTGCGCCAGGGCTCACATCAACTCCCCCAACCGTGGGCGACGGATATCCCGCGGCTGCGGGCCGGCGGGGTGGGCGCGCAATTCTGGGCCGTCTATGTGCCGCCGGAGCTTTCCCCCGCCGCGGCCGTGAAAATGACCTTGGAACAAACCGATCTGGTGCATCGCTTGGTCAAATACTACCCGGACACGTTTGAACTGGCCCGCACCGCCGATGACATCGAACGGATACATCGCGCGGGCCGGATTGCGTCGCTCATCGGTGTCGAAGGCGGCCATTCGCTGGGCAACTCGCTGGCGGTGCTGCGCATGTTGCATGAATTGGGCGCGCGTTATCTGACGCTGACGCACACCAAAAACACGGCGTGGGCCGACGCGGCCGGAGACCAACCCGAACATGGCGGGCTCACTCCGTTGGGGGAGGACGTGGTGCGCGAGTTGAACCGACTGGGCATGATGGTGGACCTGGCCCACGTGGCGGATGACACCATGCGCGCCGCCCTGCGGGTGAGCCGGGCACCGGTGATTTTTTCCCACTCCAACGCGCGCGCCCTTTGCGATCACGAACGCAATGTGCCCGACGACATCCTGCGCGAAACGGCGCGGAAACGCGGGATCGTGATGGTCTGTTTCCTGCCGGGGTTCGTCACCAATTCGGCCCGCGACGCCTTTCGCGCCGCCACCGAGGAACGCAAACGGCTGGCGACGTTGTATCCTCACGACCCGGACCGGGCGGCGGCGGAAATGAAACAATGGCGCCAGACGCACCAAGACAAGACGACGCCCACCGTGAGTGATGTGGCGGATCATGTGGATCATCTCCGCCAGGTCATGGGCATTGATCACATCGGGTTGGGCTCGGATTTTGACGGATTCAACGGCGCGGTGCGCGGCTTGGAGGATGTGTCGAAATTCCCGGTGTTATTGGCCGAACTCGCCCGGCGCGGATACAGTCGGGAGGACTTGGAAAAAATCGCCGGCTTGAATCTGTTGCGGGTGATGCGCGAGGTGGAAACCGTGGCCCGCGAAGGGGCGGCTCCATCCGCTCCGTAAGTCAGCCTTGGGGCGGCGGGTGAACGGCGGCGTCCTTGGACGCGCGGACAAAAAAACCGGGCCAAACAACCAGAGGGTGGCTGAGAGGCCCGGGGAGTTTTCGAATTAGTACAATCAGTAGGATCAGGGGGAACTCGAACCGGGGCTGTACAAAACCCGGCTCGAAAGTCTCAGGTCTGTTGCCAGACAAATTCAAAGAACCATCGCGATTTTGTGCGGTGTGTCTCCAAGAAACCAAAAATTAGCGCACCCGTCAATTGCCGGGGATAAAGTATTAGTCAGATTGACTCCTAAAATTAGCGGCCCGGCCCCGCATGGTCGTGGGGACCACTAACATGCGCATCATCCTTCGGACGACGACGTTCCGGCAGCCTGGTCCAATAACGGCAGGCAGGTGTGAACCTTCTCCCTCAAGGCCGCGCGTTCGGCGGCACTTAAACCCGGCGGATCAAAGCGATACTGGTAATGCAGCCGGAGCACATCCTGCAGCCGACGCTGCAAATCTTCGCGTCCCAAGGCGCGCGTCGCGCGTTCCAGCCAGTCGGTCAGAGGTTCGTCCGCCGTGCGCGGCACCCCGCGCCCGGCCAACGCGCGTTCCAATTGATAGAACTCCGAATCCCGTCCGGGCCAGTCGGCGACCCCGAGTACGTCCTGATTTTCGATCGAACGGCGCCGGCGCCGGCGGCGGAAGAAAATTTGGACCAACAGCACGACCAGCACGGGTGTCAGCGACCAGAGCAGGTACTGACGCAGGTTGGTTTGGCCCCACCAAATTTTTGCGAACTCGTAACGCACCCGCGACCACGCATCGGTCAGCCAGAGCCATGGCGAAGCGGCGCGTTCGGCGGCAATCCAGCCGGGAGGGGTGGTGTCGAAATCCAACCACTCGCCCCGCGCGGCGTCCCAGACGAGACACCAAGCATGCGCGTCGCGTTGCCGCACCACGTAATGCCGGCCCGCGCCTTCATGCACGGCATAGCCCACCACGTAGCGGGCGGGGATGCCCGCCTGGCGCAACAGCAACACAGTGGCGGTGGCAAAGTATTCACAATGCCCCTGGCGCGTGTGCAGCAGGAAGCGGCTGAGCGGCGTGTCATTGGTGCGGACGAAACGCGTACGGCCCTGCCAGGTGCGGTAGGAGAAATGATCCGCAAATTGCGCGTGTAACCGTTTGAGGGTTTGGGCGAGATTGTTGCCGTCGAGATGCCAGTCGGCGGCGATCTGTTGCAAGGCCGGGCGTTCCCGTTCCGGCACGATGAGATCCTCGGCGGCATCCGGCGGCGCATCCATCGCGGCGCCTGGACCGTAAAGCGCGTCGAAAATTACCAGTCCCGGTCCGGTGGCGAGCACGGCGCCGGTGGCGTTCTTTTCCACCGTGAACGCGCGCAATTGCTCCAGTCGCCCGCTGGTGCGCGGCAGGGGCAGCAGCCCGGCGTGCGCGTCGTCTTTCCGGCCGCGAAGATAACAGGCGATGCGCACGGAAGTGTTGTAAGTCCGTCCCGGCACCAACGACCAGATCGCGCTGTCGGGCGCGGTTTCGGGGACGGTTTCAAATCCATTGGTCCCGCCGCCAGCCCGCCAGATTTCCGATCCGTAGAGACGGTAACTGGCTTCGCGTAAATAGTCCGGCGGTTCCCGGCCTTCGGGCACCTGCAACCGGACCACGATCCGCGGGGAGAGTTTCAATTCTCCAATGCGCCCCAAAGCCGTGCGGCTTTGGTCGGCGTCCGTGCCGGGGCGGATCAAGCGCGCGAGCCATTGGACGTTGAGATTTTGCAGCGTCCCCAACAGTTGCGCGACCCCGAGCTGCCCGGCAAATCCCAAACCAACAGCCAGCAGCAATGTTCCCGCCCAGACGGCCGGGTGGAAACGCCGCGACCGCTGCGCCCACAACGCCCACGCCAGCAGACCGCCCAAGCCCCAAAAGAATGAGTCAAACCGACCTTCCGCTGGCGTATGAACGCTGGCGCCCAACAGGCAGATAATGAAGTAAGGATAACCCACCGCGACCGCGATTTCCGGCGGGGGCGGGTGGCCGCGTCGTTGCGCCTGCAAGCGCCGCCGCCGATGAATCATCGAAATGGCCGCGAGCGGCACTTGATCGTGCGTATTGTAGGTGGCCGCCGCGACGAACAGGAAGAACAACAGCGGCAGCCAACGAATCAGCGCGGCGCTGGTGCGGGCGGTGGACACGCCGACGCTGCCTTGCGTGGCGGGATTGGGGTTTTGAAAAAAAGTGCCGAAGGTTGACGGCCCGTCGTTCTCGGTGAAGGCATAGACCAGCGCGCCCAGGGTCAACAGCGCGCAAAAGGTCCAGAGCCGGCGGAGATCCTCCTCGCCCAGTTCCCAGCGGACCTTGATGAACCGGGCGCCCTCCAGCACCGTGGCCATCACGATGCCGGGCACGAGCAGATCCGATTGCCAACCCCAGAACAGCAGCGCGGCGCCAAGGAGAAAGGGCGGCGGTTTCATCCGATCCAGAGGCGGTGCCGGCGCCGCAGCGCGGGGCGGAACACCGAAACCGGCTTCCGCGAAACGCGCGCAATTTTCGTATTGTGACTCATGTCAACCGCGCCAGTTGTTGCTCGATCTTCCCCACTTCCAACACTTGAAATTGTTCCGGCGCATCCCGCAGCGGGCCCGGATCCAGCGCGGCCCCGCCGCCGGCGGGAACAATCACCAGCACCCGCACCGGCAGGCCGAGGTGTTTCAGCTTGGTCACCAAACTCCGCCGGGCGTCATCCCACGCCAGCAGAACACAAATGCAACCACTGACTACGCCGGCATGGTTCAGCACCAGATGTTCCAGTGTCGCGAACGATGGCGTCGGGCACGGTTGCGCCGCCGCCAGAATTTCGAGCATTTGATCGGCATGCGCCAGCCCGCGGCCCGCGGTGAAACAATAGGCCTGCGGTCCGGCAAACAGCAGGTCGAGCAACGATTCCTGGGTCAGCACCGTGCAGGCAAACGAAGCCGCCACCGCCACCGCCTCCTCAAACACGGCGCTGTAGGATCGGTCGGTGAACGTGTCCAGCACCAACGCGTGCCGGACGAAGAATTCGTCTTCGAACTCTTTGACAATCGGTTTGCCCACCCGGGCCCAACTGCGCCAGTGGATGTGCCGCATGGGATCGCCGCGCCGGTAATCGCGCAACGCCACGAACTCCTCGCTTTGACCGACGTGCGCCGCCAGCGCCACGCCGCCGTGTTGGTATTTCAGCGTCCCCGGCAGGGCCACCGGCGGCACGATGTAGCGCTTGGGCAGGATCAACACGGTTTGCGGGGCGGCCACCGTCGCCCACGCGCGGAACAATCCCAGCGGGTCCGGCCGCGCGAGCGTGGCGCCGGTGAATTGCAGCAACCCGCGGCGGTACGGCAGAATTTCCAAGGCGACCTCCGCCGTTTGCCGGGGCGGGATCGGCGGCACGACGGCCTCTTTCACCGTGGCGCGTTGAAAAAGATGGGGCGGCGGTCCCGGACTGAAACGGAGCGAGCGGAAGTTTTGTTTGTCCTCCAGCCAGGCCGCGCGCCACTCGTGAAACGCGGGCCGCGTATCGGCGAGATTGTCCAGCAGCGTCAGGCCGGTTTGGGTTTTGGCGGTGAAATTTTGCACGGTCATCCGGTAAGTGAACGGTTGTCCGGCGGTGCCAAAGCGCGGCAACGCCCGGGTGACCGCAAAACGCAGCCGGAAAATCCAGCCAAACAACAAGGCCAGCAGCAGCACGGCGGCCAGCAGCATGAACGCCTGATAGGCCACGGAATGGTCGGTATCCACGCCCATGAACCCAGCGGCGACCGCCGCGCCCAGCACGACCAGTCCGGGCCGGGTGAACCGCCGCCGCAACCAATGCCACTGCCCCGTGGACCGGCGATGGAGCGAATACAACAGGCGGAGCATGGCGGGGAGGCGGCCCGGGCGGGGGTTCAGGCCGGCACTTTGATTCGACGGATGCCGTCTTCGATCACGCCTTGCGGTGTCAACCCGGAGAACCGGGCCTGCGGTTCCATCACCAGTCGGTGCGCAATCACCGGCACGGCCAGTTCCCGCACATGCTCCGGGGTTACGAACGCCATGCCGTCGAACAACGCCAGCGCCTGCGCCGCTTTCATCAAGGCGATGGACGCGCGCGGACTGGCGCCCAGTTGCACGCCGGGCGCCCGGCGCGTCGCGCCCACGAGCGCCACCATGTAATGTTTCAACTCGTCGCTGACGCGCACGTTTTCCACCGCCTGTTTGAGCGCCAGCACTTCCGCCAGCGTGGCGCAGGGACGGAGATCGTCCAGCGGATGGTTGTGCTGTTGCTGCGTCAGGATGGCGACCTCCTCACCCGCCGCGACATATCCCAGCGTGAATTGCATGGCAAACCGGTCCATTTGCGCCTCCGGCAACGGATATGTGCCGCGAAATTCAACGGGGTTTTCCGTGGCGATGACGAAGAACAACGGCGACAAATTGCGGCGCTCGCCGTCCACGCTCACCTGGCTTTCGCCCATCGCCTCCAGCAGCGCCGACTGCGTGCGCGGCGAGGCGCGGTTGATTTCGTCCGCCAACAGAATGTCGGTGAAGACCGGGCCTTCGTGGAAGCGGAAGACCTGGTCGCGCGGATTGAAAATGGACACGCCCAAAATATCCGACGGCAGCAGGTCGGGCGTGAACTGGATGCGCTTGAACCGGGCGTCAATCGAGCGGGCCAACGCTTTGGCGAGGGTGGTCTTGCCCGTGCCGGGAAAATCCTCCAGCAGGACATGCCCGCCGCTGGCCAGCGCGGCGAGGAGTTTGCGGGTGGAGGCGGCCTGGCCGCGCAGGATGCGGGCGATGTTTTGGCTGAGGCGCTGATAGGTCTCGCGGGCGGCGTCGGGCGTCGTGTTGCTCATGCGTGTGTTCCAGAACTCGGCTAATGGCGGCGGAGCAAGGTTGCGTTCCCAACGCCGGGCGCGTCCGGCGGCAAACCGTTCACTCCGTTTCACCCACCGGCGAAGGTAATGTTCGCCGCCGATGGAGGCGAATAAATTTCTTGCGGATAATCCTTGCGAAGGCGGTTCTCTGAAGCGGGTTGAAGTTCGCGAAGCAACGTTCCACGCCGGCGGGCACGCCGTCGCGGGACTGGGGGATGTCTCCATGCCCGCCGCATCCTCTGATTGCCGGAGCCCGGGGGAGTGCCTACACTGTTCCGGTGAATAAAATTTCCGCAGTCCAGCCGGGGAGCGGCGCGCCGCTGTATTCACTTTCCCGCTGGCGCCGCGTCGTGATGCGCAACGACATGCCGCCGGCCTGCGCCGTGTCCAAGGAATTTCCCTGCCAGCCATAAACCATGCCCGCGCCTTCGCCTTCCCGTGTCCGTCCGTTGGGCAGCCCGGCTTTTCTGGCGGCGGTGTGCCTCGTTGCGTCGTTGGGGGGATTGTTGTTTGGGTTCGACACCGCCGTTATCTCCGGCACGGTGGAACGGGTCAAGCAACAGTATGGCTTGAGTGATCTGCTGGAAGGCTGGTTCACCAGTTCGGCGCTGGTCGGCTGTATTCTGGGGGCGGCGGTGGCGGGAATGCTGGGCGACCGGTTCGGGCGCAAACCCACGTTGCTGGCCGCTTCCGTTTTTTTCTTTGTCTCCGCGTTGTATTCGACCATTCCGCCCACGTTTACCGTGCTCGTCATTGCCCGCTGGGTGGGCGGGCTGGGCGTGGGGATGGCCTCGGTGCTGGCGCCGTTGTATATCTCCGAGTTCGCACCGCCCCAGCACCGCGGCCGGCTGGGCGCGCTCTATCAGTTGTCCATCGTCATCGGCATCCTGCTGGCGTATTTATCGAACTGGCTGATCCTGCGCCTGGGACAAGACCACCCGATGGCGTTCGGCGGCCAGGGTTGGGGACATAAAATTTTCGTGGCGGAATGTTGGCGCGCCATGTTCGGCGCGGAAATGGTGCCGTGCGTCATTTTTTTCGGACTGTTGTTGTTCATGCCGGAAAGCCCGCGCTGGCTGCTCAAAGCCGGGAAGGAAGCGCAGGGATTGGCGTTGCTTACCCGCGTGAGCGGTCCGACTGTTGCCCAGCGCGAATTGACCGAGATTCAAGCGGGCCTCGCGCGGGAGGAAGGGTCCGTGCGGGAACTGTTCCGTCCCGGCCTGCGCATCGCCTTGCTGGTGGGCGTGATGCTTTCGGTCTTCGGCCAGCTTTCCGGGGTGAACATCGTGGTCTATTACGGCCCTAAAATTCTGGCCACCGCCGGCTACGCGGACGCCGCCGCGCTGTTGGGCCAGGTGGGCTTCGGGATCATCAACCTGGTCTTCACGATCTTCGCGCTGCTGGTGATTGACCGGTGGGGCCGCCGCCCGTTGCTGATCGGCGGGATGGCGGTGGTCACGGTGGCGTTGGTGGTTCTCGGCGGGCTCTTCCTGTGGGGCGCGTCGCCGGCAGGCCCGGGCGAAGCGCTCGTGGTTTCCCGGGCGGTGGGGTTATGGATCGGTCTGGTGATCTGCGTTTACATGGCCTGCATCGCGCTCTCGATCTGCGCGGTGATTTGGGTGCTCACACCGGAGATCTTTCCCAATCGCGTCCGGGGCCGCGCGGCGTCCATCGCCACCTTCGCCAACTGGTCCACCAACGCCTTGAGCGCGCAACTTTTCCCGTGGTATTCGGCGCAACTGGGCATGCACAGCGCCTTCTTTACCGCGGCCGTCATTTGCTCCGTGGCCACGGTGTTCTTCTGGAAATTTGTCCCCGAGACCAAAGGCCGGAGTCTCGAAGAAATCGAGCGCCACTGGCGCCGGCAATGACGCCGCCATCCCGCCCGCAACGATGTCGAATCCCCACCCGCCCATGACTGCCTCGCCCCAGTACGACACTGCCACCCTTGAATCCCTCCGGCGCGTGTATCGCGACGGGTTGCTGCACGACACGTTGCCGTTCTGGATTCCACGCGCGATTGACCGCGAACATGGCGGCTACCTCACTGCGTTCCATGAGGATGGCCGCCTTCTGCACCCGGACAAACCGGTGTGGTTCCAAGGCCGGTTTGCCTGGCTGCTGGCCACGCTTTACGACACGGTCGAGCGACGGCCTGAATGGTTGGCGCTCGCCCGGCATGGCATTGAATTCATCAATCGCTGCTGCTTTGACCGCGACGGCCGGATGTTCTTTGCGCTCACGCGCGAGGGCCGCCCACTCCGCAAACGGCGTTACCTGTTTTCGGAGGTGTTCGCCACCATGGCGCTGGCCGCCTACGCCCGGGCGTCCGGGGAGGAACAATACGCCCGCCAGGCGTTCGCGCTGTTTCAATTGATACTGCATTACCATCGGACGCCCGGATTGTTGCCGCCCAAAACTGATCCCGCTGTCCGGCCGATGAAGGGATTGGTCATGCCGATGGTGCTGCTATGCACCGCGCAGGAGCTGCGTAAAACCGTGCCCGACCCGCTCTGCACGCAGGTGATTGACGAGGCCATCGCTGAGATCGAACGCGACTTTATGAAGCCGGATTTACAGTGCGTGCTGGAAACCACGGGGCCGCGCGGCGAATTTCTGGACACCTTTGAAGGCCGGATGGTGTGCCCCGGTCACGCCATCGAGGCGGGATGGTTCATCCTCGAGGAAGCGCGTTTGCGCAACAACGACGCGCGCCTGATCCGCATCGGCACCACCATCGTCAATTGGTGTTTCACGGCGGGTTGGGATCCGGAATTTGGAGGGATCTTTTACTATCGCGACGCCCTCGGCCTGCCCTGCGCCGAATACTGGCACGACATGAAATTCTGGTGGCCGCACAACGAAACCATCATCGCCACGCTCCTGGCCTGGCAGTTGACGGGTGAGGCCCGCTACGCCCGCTGGCATGCGCAGGTCCATGACTGGGCTTACGCGCATTTCCCCGATCCGGTCCACGGCGAATGGTTCGGCTATCTGCATCGGGACGGGACGGTGGCCACGCGCCTGAAGGGCAACATGTGGAAAGGCCCGTTTCATCTGCCGCGGATGCAATGGTATTGCTGGCAACGCTTGGAGGAACTGCTTGCGGCGAGCCGGGCGGATGGGACGGAGCCCCCCAGCGCGACCGCTCAATAAACGGTGCGTTGCACAGCACAGGCCGGGAACACGCCGAAGCGGCGGTCGTCAGCCCTGCCCAATCGGTCCCACGGGATATTTCAGTTGCGGCGCGAGCCATTGCCAGGCGCGCGTTTCCTCCGCGTGGCGCGGGTGCGGTTGAAAACCAAACCGCAGATACAACTGGATGGCTGGCCGCCGCGCCGGGGTGGTGCGCAGAAACGCGCGGTCGTGTCCCAGTTCGCGCAAGCGCTGGCAAACCGCCGCCAGCAACGGCTTGGCCAATCCGCGCCCCTGGTATGCCGGCGCGAGAGCCACCCAATGCACCCGTCCCCACCGTCCGTCGGCAAATGAGTTGTCAAACCAGGCGGTTGCCGTGCCCACCGGTTCGCCGCCCGGCGTAAGCAGATAACATTGTCGTGCCGCCAGCCGCGTGTCGTCGTGGCCAAACTGCGCGCGGAACAGGGTGGCGGTGATGGCGTGCTCCCGCTCGGCGGCCAGGTGAATGCGCGTCCAGTGCGCGGCATCGCCGGGTTGATACCATCGCAACGACCAACCCGCCGGCAATTCCCCAACCGGCAATCCGTCCCAATGCGGACGGATCATCACCAGACGCAGATTGGACGGCGGCGGGGTCATGCCGGAAGCCAACATTCCGTGTTCGCCATTCAAAAGCAACCGGAGTGTTTCTTGGCTCGCAGGTCGGCACCCGCCAGCGATTCCGGGATTAGCATCCAAACACCGCGCCGGAGTGATCGCCGGCGCTGGGAAGCGCGTTACACGGCCGCGGCGATGAGATCGCCCACCTCGCGGGTGCCGTAACCCATCCGGCCGGCCGCCAGTGATTGCACCTTGGTGTTGATGACTTGGATCACCGCCGCTTCCACCGCCGCCGCCGCCGCTTCTTCGCCCAGGAAATCGAGCATCATGCCGGCGGCGTTGATGGCGGCCACGGGATTGATGACATTTTTGCCCGTGTATTTCGGCGCGCTCCCGCCCATGCACTCGAACATCGAGGTGCCCTCCGGGTTGATGTTGCCGCCCGCCGCCACCCCCAAGCCGCCTTGGATCATGGCCGCCAGGTCCGTGATGATGTCGCCGAAGATGTTGTCGGTGACGATGACGTCGAACCACTCCGGATTTTTCACGAACCACATGCAGGTGGCGTCTACGTGCGCGTAATCCCGTTTCACGGTGGGGTATTGCGCGCCCATGGCGTGGAACGCGCGTTCCCAGAGATCAAAGGCGTAGGTCAGGACATTGGTTTTGCCCACGAGAGTCAGTTGCGCGGTCCGGCCGGCGGCCACGTCCTCGGGCCGGAGCCCCTTCCACGGTTGGCCGGCGCGGCGTTTGCTGGCCAGGGTAAAGGCATATTTCAAGCACCGATCCACCCCCCGGCGGGTGTTAATGGATTCCTGCACGGCGATTTCATGGGGGGTGTCCTTGAAGAGGAAGCCGCCCGCGCCGGTGTAAAGGCCCTCGTTGTTTTCGCGGACGACGACGAAGTCAATGTCTTCGGGCGTCTTGTCTTTCAACGGACAATCCTGCACGCGATACAACTTCACGGGACGCAGATTGATATACTGCTCCAACTCGAAACGCAGGCGGAGCAGAATGCCTTTTTCCAGAATCCCGGGTTTGACCTGCGGATGGCCGATGGCGCCGAGATACATGGCCTTGAACTTGCGAAATTCGTCGGCGGCGCTGTCGGGCAGCACTTCGCCGGTGCGCAGGTAGCGGTCGCCGCCAAAATCGTAATGATGCCAGTTCAGCTTGAAATTGAACTTGCGGGCCGCGGCCTCGGCCACTTTGAGCGCTTCAGCGGTGACTTCCGGTCCGGTGCCGTCGCCCGGGAGAACTGCGATATCGTATATTTTCATGCGTAATCTCTGTGGTCCGCGTTTTCGGAGCGGGGGCATGACGATAGCGGCTCCGGCTTGGCCGGGGCAACGTAATTTGGTTGGGAATTTTAGTGCGGATTCAATTGGGCGTGTGTTGCCGTGTCCTTTGCGGCACGCTGCGGGACGATGGTTTTCAATAAACGAAGACGATACGATCCCGGGCCATCACGAATGGCGGATGTTCACCGGTGCGCCCGCCCGTGCCGGCCGGCGATTTGGCTCGGTGGCCTGCTCCTGATGCTCGGCGTCGTGTCCGCCAAGGAAGCGCCCACTTGGAGCGTGGGCCATGCCCGGACCCGGATCACGCCGCGGGAATCTCTCTGGATGGGCGGATTCGTCTCCCGGACGCGGCCGGCCGAAGGCACGCTTGATGATTTATGGGTCCAAGCGCTGGTGCTTGAGGCGCCGGACGGCGGGGCGGGCGTGCTGATCACCGCGGATCTTGTCGGGTTTCCCAAATGGTTGTACGACCGGCTTTGCGACGCATTGCAACGCCGCCACGGCTGGGACCGCCGGCAGATTCGCCTGGCGCCGTCGCATACACATTCCGGCCCCGTGCTCACCGATGCGCTCTGGGACATCTACCCCTTGGACGACCACCAACGCGCTCTCATCGCGGCATACTCAAAGTGGCTCGAATCGGCCATACTGGACACGGTGGACCAAGCCCTCGCCGCGCGGGCGCCGGCGACACTGTGGGCGGGCGAAGGGAAGGCCATGTTTGCGTTGAATCGGCGCACCAATCGGGAAGGTCAATTGGCGGAACTGCGCCAACGCGGAGAGCTGCCCCAGGGTCCGTCTGATTTTACCGTGCCGGTGCTGGCCGTGCGCGCGCCCGACGGCCGGTTGCGCGCGGTGGTGTTTGGTTATGCCGCGCATCCCTCCACGTTGACGCAGAATTACCATTGGTCGGCGGATTACTGCGGTGTGACCCGGCGGGTGTTGGCGGCGCGTCATCCCGCGGCCGCCGCGCTGTTTTTTCAAGGCTGCGGCAGCGATCAAAGCGCCGTCCCGCGCGGCACCCTCGCATTGTGCCAGCAACGCGGGGAGGATCTGGCCGCCGCTGTGGAAGCGGTGTTGGCGCAACCCATGCGGCCCGTGGCGCCCCAGTTTCGCGCCGCGTTCGCGTTCGTGCCGTTGACCTTTGGTGAACAACCCACCCCCGACGAACTCGAACGAATAGCCACTGAAACCAGTTACCACGCCCGCTGGGCCAAACGGTTGCTGGCGGAGTCCGCCGCGGGCAAACCGTTCGCCCGGGGTTATCCGGAATATCCCGTGCAAGTCTGGCGGCTCGGCGAGGCGCAGCTTTGGATCGCGCTGGGCGGCGAGGTGTGCGTGGATTATACGCTGCGCTGCCAGGCGGCGTTTGGTTCGCGCGTGTGGGTGAACGGTTACGCCAATGACGTGATGGCCTATATTCCGTCGCGTCGGTTGTGGGAGGAAGGCGGGTATCAGGCGGGCGCCTTTGAGGTGTACGGTCTGCCCGCCACCCGCTGGTGTGCGGATATTGAGGAACGGATTATTGGGACAGTGACCCGCCTGGTCGCCCAAGTGCGGTGGGATCATTAACACCACCGCCGCGTTGGGGGGTATCCACCCTTGGAGAATGGCTTTGGGATGGGATGGATCAGCGGTGTGTCTCCAACCCTGAAAGCCGTTGCCTTGCAAAACCAACGCGCCGCACCGGGGTCCCCAAAAGCCTGTCGCCTTCAGTTAATCCGTCTCCTTGGCTGGTCCTTTTGCGTGCTGAATTCAATCTCCTGTGGTATGGTGGGGCGCAGATGAGCATCAGCTAACGTGTAAGACCGTCATTCATGAGCCAGGAAACCGTCATCCGAGACCGCCGCCGCACCCGCGTCGGCGGCAGGATGGGCAACGGGTTCCCGGCGGGTGCGGTCTGTGGGATGAGCCGCCCACCGGCTGGAACTGGAATTCAAATGCGCCGGTCAGGACTTGAAACGGCTGGCGACTTCGAGTGGGGCATGAAACCCCAGACTCCCACCGCCTGCCGCCGGGCAAAAAGGGCTGACCCCCCGGTGCAAAAACGCCTCGATTTCCAATGGGGCGGATTATTTTACGCTGAAAAACCCGGGTGATATCAAAATCAACAACGCAAACAGCCTGTTTCAGGGATCACGTTATTTTGATTTTTTTCAAAAAATTTCTTGACCGGTGAAAACGAAAGTGGTAATGGCGGATCAGCCTTACCAGTTCTTTGCGTTAACTGACGAACCACTGTCCCGAACCAGTTGCGTCCGTTCGTACGGT
>Ga0208195_1000307_pt1 | contig 67423 bp, 46 predicted proteins | sample AD_UKC077_MetaG_FD_184441 | JGI IMG/M metagenome (GOLD analysis project Ga0208195, IMG submission 184441) | Active sludge microbial communities of municipal wastewater-treating anaerobic digesters from USA - AD_UKC077_MetaG (SPAdes) (version 2) | ecosystem: Engineered > Bioreactor > Anaerobic >... | reverse complement strand
TTGCCTATTTGTTTTTTTAATTCTGTTAGTAAATTCAAACTTGCATTGTAATCTCTGTCTATTTTTAAACCACATTCATTACAAATATACACTCTATCTTTTAGTGTTAAATCAGCTTTGATATTTTCACATAATTCTATAAAATATTTATATTATTTTATAGAATTTTATAGATTATTTAAAGCAGTTGGTAACCCTTATACTTTTCCTATTTATATTCCTTTCCTAATATCATTATGTATTTTTTTTAAAATGTAGCAACAGATTTAAATATCTTAATGCATCGAAATCCTGTACGTGGATTATAGTCATTGGGAGAAAGTTCATGAAAACGTGTAGTAGTTTGTAATTGATATGCATCGCATGCCCAATGTCCTCCGCGCACAACTCGAGCAGTACCAACTGAGGCACCTCTTGGATTAATGCGTAAGCTTTTTTTATAATATTCTGGATCATACCAGTCTACGCACCATTCGCCTACATTTCCTGCCATATCATAACAGCCATAATAAGAACGACCTTTAGGAAAGAGTTTAACAGAAGTAGTGTGGGAGTATCGTATATTGTAATTACATAGATCTACGCTAGGAGGATCATTTCCCCATGGATAGCGATTTCCTTCAGGACCTCGTGCTGCTTTTTCCCATTCTGCTTCTGTTGGTAAGCTTTTCCCAGCCCATTTTGTATATGCATATGCATCCCACCAATCTAAACCAACTACGGGATAGTCATCTTGTGTCCATTCTGTACGATACCAAAATTGTGGTATATGTGTTTTATCCCAAGGCTCATCAGGATGACACCATATTGTGGGATGTGTGTCAAATTCACTCATAGCTTGCAGGAATAGTGCATATTGTTTGTTTGTCACTAGATATTTATCTATAAAGTAGTCATCAAGATAGACTATATGAGTAGGTGCCTGGTTATATTCTGTATTATCATTTCCCATGAGAAACTCGCCTTTAGGTATGTAAATCATGGTTGATTGGTCTTTATGATAGAAAATTTCACCTTTTTCTATATCTTCCCATCTAGCTTGAGAAGGGTCAATCCAAGTTTGAGGTATTTCTGTTTGTAAGTACTCTTCTATCAGTGTTAGTGATATCCTATCTGTATCTGTATAAGTTGGCTCGCTTGGTTTTTCTCCTTTTTTTGCTTTTAATATGTCTTCAATGACTTCGTGCATATTTTGGTATCGATTTTCAGGTCGTTTTCTTGTTGCTTTTTTAATAATGGGGCGTACAATTTCTGGTAAATCATTCCAATCAATGTCATAGGGTTCTTCGCCTGTGAATAAGTAGTATAATGTTTTTCCAAAAGAATAAATATCACTACGGATGTCTACATTATGAAAATCTCGGCGTTGTTCTGGAGATGAGTAATATAAAGTATAGTAAGATTCTTTATTCTTGGAAACATTAGAATTTTTGATAGATTTTGCAAGACCAAAATCAATAATCACAGGACCTCTATCCATTAATATAATGTTCCCAGGGCGTAAATCTCTATGCACAATATATTGTTGGTGTGCATACTCTAAGCCTTGGGCAATATTGTATGCAATTTCTAATGATTTTTCTAAAGAATATGGACCATGGTCGTAAATTTGTTTAGTTAAAGTCACACCATCTAAATATTCCATAACCATACAAGGAGTTTCTGTATCTTCATTATGTAAAGCATAAACATTGACAATATTGGGATGGTGAAGTTCTGTTGCTGTTTTTGTTGCTTGAATAAAACGTGCTTTAGCACCTGGATACCACTCTTCTGGTAATTGCAAAACTTTAATAGCTAAATGCCTTTTTGTTTGTAAATCTAAAGCTTTATACACAACTCCCATAACACCGCGTCCGAGAATGTCAATCATTTTATATTGATCTGGTGGAAATAAGGCATAATCTGTTCTATTTTCTATATATTTATTATAAATTTCTACTGCTTTTTCATTTTGGTTATTGACTTGCAAGGCTTGAAAATAATTAAAATAGAGATCAGGAGAATGTATATTTTCTGCTAAAGCTTCTTCTATAAGAGTCAATGCTTGTTGTACTTTTTCAGAACAATATAAGGAAACAGCCATGCTATTTGCAACATAGCCTCTTTGTGATTCAGGAAACTGTTGCCATCCCAGCGAACCAACAATACTAGTAAGCTCTTCAATAATTTGTAATTCTTGGGGACTAGAGTGAACTGCATCAGGATTTGATGTAATTTTTAAACTTTGCGATTGCTTTTGCTGGATTTGTTGCAATTGATCTAATAAATGCAAGGCTTGGTCTAATTTGTCTTTAATTTCAATATGGTCTTCGTCCACTTTATCAAATCTAGAGAGCATCGTGCCATATAAACTTTTATAATCTTCTTGTAATTGAAAGATTTCATCAACAGAAGCTAATTTTGATAGACGTGCTGCTAGTTTTCCACTTTCTATGTAGTTGCCTTCTTGCAAAAGCTCTTGCATTTGAGTTTTGACTAATAAAAGGTCTTGTCGAACTCGCTGGTGATCCAATCGATTTACAACTTCTGCTAATTTTGGATTTCGTGCCACTTGAAAATTAAAATGAGTGACTATGCCTTCTAAAAGAATATTTCGATACCATAATAAAGCTAATAATTCTTTTGCGTGGGGCAAACGAGTTTGGATTAAATCAATGATAATAACGCCTAAATCCTCGCGATCCACGCCTTTAATAGGCGATTCCACTAAAGCCTCTAATAGCACTTCTTCATTCATATCATGGAAATGAATAATAGTATTGGCAATTTTTTTTAATTCTTGGCATTGAGACAAAGCAGCTTGTAAATACTTTTCTAATTCTTCACCCTCAAGATTATTTTGAGTTGCAAAAGGTCGGATAATTTCTTTTTCAAAACGTTCTGCAATTTGTTTACGACTCAGAGGAGCTAACCAACTTCCACCTCCTAAAGACATCTCTAAAATTTGAATCGACTCTTCCCAAGCTGATTTTACTTTACCAGCAATAAGATACGCACTTTCTCTATATCGCTTGAGTTCTTCTTGAATTTTTTCTGTTACAATATTATTAGGACAAAGACTCTCTACTAAATTTGATGCAACCCAACTAAAAATGCTCAAAATATCTTTCATGGCTCACCTCCTCTCTAAAAGAACATTTACTTGAATTCTATTTTCAAAACTATCCTTTTCCGTATTATGACATTTTTTTTCTATAGAATCCAATATTTTTTTCATGACTTACAAAAAATATAAAGGGATTCTATATAAAAAACTATATATTTTTTTCAATATAATATTTACATTATTTTCATCATTAAAAGTCTTCATGGCATTCCTTGTTGCTTTTTCTAAATCTCTAAAACAATCAATAGTTAAAAAAATTTTCACTTTATTAAAAATACGATTCGTTCTTGAAAATGCTTGAAGAAAACCATGATATCAGAGATTTTGATCAATACACAATGTATTTACGGAAAATGCAATAATTTCTCTCTGTAGTATCCATATTGTCTTTGTCGCAATGCTATTTCTTTTGGCAATAAACCTTTCCTATCTTCCATCAATGATTGAAAACTATCTAAAATTTCAACCACTTTATTTTGGATTTTTTTAGAAGGTAGTTTTATTTTTATTTTTTTTAATACATCTTGAGTAAGGCTGGGTCGAGTGAAATCTGTACTTAAAGACTTTAGATTATAATTTTCAATAAAATAATAAAAATACTTAGGTAAAATTTCCTCTTCATTAATTTCAGTATAAAAAATTGTTCCTACATTCCAAAAAGGTTCTTCCAAATAAAATAAATTTTCTATTGAACCTTTTCTTGGTATAAGCACACTAGGTTTATTATATAAATATTTATCTACATAAATATTCATTTTCCCACCAGTTCCATACACCGGAATTTCTCCTTGTCCTAATTGTCTCCAATCTTTCCCGTGTTTAAGTTGAACAATATGTTCAAGAGAAAACTCTTGAAATCCTATATTATTTCCTAATTTATCTATGTTTTTAGAAATTTTATGTAAATATTCGTCACTGAATAATAAATTTCTGTAATATTCGTATTGTTTTATCCTAGCTTGGTATTCAACTTGTAATTCAGCAATATAACTTGTAAACTTATCTAATATTTTTACAATTTCTACTTGTATTTCTATAGATGGGATAGGAATTTCTAATTTTTTTAATGAGGAAGCATTCAGTGCAGGAATTCCGCTAAATGTACACAATTTATGAATCTCATCTTGCTCATTGATCAATACATGATATAAAAACCTGCAATTCACTTTACTAATATCATGAATAGTAACTGCATAGTTTAAATTTCCCCTAAAATATCTACCTTCTTGGTAAGTTATAGACCCAACTCCATTTCCTCTTGTTGTTATTCCTATAGGATCATTCTCTGTATTCCATGTATTGATAAATCCTAGCGGCTCCTTTCCACTACTAATTACAGGATATATTCCTATATTTTTTGCTATTTCTTTTTTCGTGATCTCTTGTCCTGCTTTTATTTGACAAACTTCTTCTAATTGTTTCCATTCCACCTGTGCATTTTCTAACAATTCATTGATGGAATTCATTTCCAAACTCCTTAAAAAAATATAGCAACTTTTTTCTATAGTACTTTTCATTTCTTATCCTGTACCTTATTTTAGAGATGCAACCTTGCCATCATTACCTCTCTCTTGTCATTTATAAGTTCATTTATCAATACTATAACACTCTCAACAAGCATTTCAAAGCCTAAAACCTTTAAAATTTCAACATAAAAAAAAGACCGCAATAGCTAAGCTACTATCTTTTTTTCAACATAAATACAAAAAAAAGACCGCAACAGCTAAGCTACGATCTTTTTATTATATGCTTTTGGTCATCAATAAAAGCAATGTTTTACTGCATCCATTACTCTGGGGATGTTGCTTTTGGGAGGGAAATGTTGCTCTGAGGAGAATCTGCTCTGGGAAGGGGATGTTGCTCTGGGAGGGAATGTTGCTCTGGGGGCGGAGTTGCTCTGGGGAATTTTACTCTGGGGAGAAGTTGCCAGGGGAGTTAATCTGCTCTGGGGAAGTGCTCCGAGGAGAAGTTGCTCAGGGGAAATAAAGGATGGAAAAAAAATCAGAAGAAATTCAGAATATAGGATTTTAGGAAGAGATAAAAAAAATGCCAAAGACAGGACTTGAACCTGCAGGGGATTGCTCCCATACGGACCTGAACCGTACGCGTTTGCCATTTTCGCCACTTTGGCTTATTTATTTATTGTACCACACACGACTATATTGTCAAGAAAAATATAACAAACAAATTTCTTAAAATACTCTATACAATATATTTTTTATTTATTTATAATATATTTTTCCTGACAACATGGATAACTTTAATTTTCTTTTATGCTCGAGAAAATCATTGTTGTGTGCTATGTTGACTCAATTTTTCTAGCAAAAATCATTGTTGTGTGCTATATTGACTCAATTTTTCTAGCAAAAGAACTACAAAACCAGCTACAAAAAACAAAATCAAACAAACAAAAAAATGCATATTTATATCAGGCAACTTAGGAAACGTATAAAAGGGAACATTATGAATATAAAAAATTTCTTTAAAAGGATACATACAATACAAAGAGCCAATAATAAGACCAATTAAAAAAGCAAGAGTAACATTAAAGAAATGTTTTAAAATCCATTTTAAAAAGTGAGAAAAAAGAAGCAATCCAACAACACATCCTAAAGCAAAACTTATAAGAGTAGGAAAATAAAAATATTTTAAGGCTACTAAAATTTCATAATATAAGCCTATCAAAAGCAAAACAAAAGAACCACTAATTCCAGGCAAAATCATTGCAGAAATAGCAATGATTCCTGCTAAAAAATAAATCACATATTTTGTAAACGTCACTTGACCATCGCTTTGTATATATGACAATGTTTTTGTAGCAGAACTTTGCAATTGTTCTACTTTTACTTCCTTTTGTTGCAATTGTTGAACTGCATTATATTCTTGCATATTTTGCATTACACCTAATAAAACAACAAAAATAACTCCTACAATAAGACCTATCCATTCTTTATAAGAACGTCTTGTCAACATCTTATACGGTACAAAAACAGAAAATAAAATTAGCCCTGTAAAAAAAGAAAACGTAGCTTCCCTATGAAAATCCAATAAATATGAAAAAAAATAAGACAAACTAAAAATAGCTGTTACAGCTCCTAAAAGCAATTGCATTAAAAATACTACATCACATTTTTTCATCTCTTCTAAAAATACATCACGTTTAGAAAAAATATAAAAAAAAGATATCACAGTTTTAAGACGAATATTAGTAATGGCATTCAATAATCTTTCATATATTCCTAAAATCAATGCAATCGTCCCACCACTTACTCCAGGAATAATATTTCCAATACCAATTGCTATACCCTGTATATAAGGGAAAAAAACTTTACGTAACATAAAAATCCTTTAAAAAAAAATAAAATTACGAATAAATTGCATCTATTGTATAACATACAACATAAAAAATAAATGTAAAAAATTTCTAATTTTATAAATTCTCCTCCGAGCAACATTTTTCTCCCGAGCAACATTTTTCTCCTACGCATTTCTATGCATTTCTACGTATTTCTATGCATTTTACGCATTTTTACGTTTCTATGAGCAATATTTTTCCCCCGAGTAAATTTACACATCCCCAGAGCAACTCCCCAGAGCAGATTCTCCCCAGAGCAGATTCACCCCAGAGCAACTCCCCAGAGCAAATTTCCCTCCCCAGAGCAACTCCCCAGAGCAGATTCTCCCCAGAGCAGATTCACCCCAGAGCAAAATTACTTCCCCAGAGCAAAATTACTTCCCCAGAGCAAAATTACTTCCCCAGAGCAACATTGCGTTCCCAGAGTAAACATTGTGTCCCCAGAGCAAGTTTGCCTTGTTTTTTATGAATAGAGTTTTTGCACAACATATTCTACGAGTTTACTAGGAAGAAATTTTTTTGCATAATAGAAGAGTTTGTATTGCCAGCCTATAACAATACGAATGGGATTTTGTTTTTTTTGATAGGTACGTAAGATAGTTTGAGCGACTTTAATAGGAGTAGGTCCTGATTGTTCGTTTTTTCCTACTATGTTCATGGAATGTTGGAATCGTGTTTGGTAGGCTTGTTGAGTTTTAGAAAAGGTACGATTGGCAGTATTGTCTGTTTTCATATCACCAGGTTCTATGAGAATTGCTTTGATGTTAAAAGGAGCAACTTCGATTCGCAATGATTCTGTAAGAGATTCTAAAGCATATTTTGATGCACAGTACATAGATTGAAAGGGAAGAGTAATAAATCCATTGACAGAGCTAATATTGAAAATATATCCATAATTTTGTTTTCGCATAATTGGCAGGACGTATCGCAATACTCGATGGTGTCCAAAAAAATTTGTATTGAATTGATGAAAGGCTTCTTGGTCTGTAATGTCTTCAATAGCACCTGCAGTGACTATCCCAGAATTATTAATCAAGATGTCAATTTGTTGTTCTTTTTCAAAAACATATTGAATGGCTTGTTGTACTGATTCTTCTTGACAAATGTCCATAGGAATGATTCTTAAAAATCCATTATTTTTTGTACTTTTAAAAATCCATTTTTCATTTTCGATGTCTGTTACTTTTCGAGAAGTTCCATATACATGGTATCCTTTGTCTTTAAAAATATCTCCAATACAACGTCCCACACCACTAAATCCACCACTAATAAAGACAACTTGTTTTGTCATATTATTTTTCCTATTGTTGTTTTTTATATGTTTTGCAATATGTACATATATTTTATTTTTCATTGTTGTTTTTTATATGTTCTATGCAATAATCACATAATTGATCTAGTTCCATACGACGTGAACCTTTAAATAATAGAACATCGCCTGATTGTAAGATGTCTATCAATTGTTGTTTCGCATGTTCCCAAGTTTCATATGTATATGTTTCTAAATGAGGATATAGTTGCTTTGCTTTTATGGAAATGTGTTTTGCTAATGTTCCTATGCAAAAAAGAATGGAAATGTTGTCTAGAGATTCTCCTATTTTTTCGTGAAAGAAAGTGCTTTTTTCACCTAACTCTAACATATTCCCTAAAATAGCAATGCGTCGATTTCCTGGATACGTTTTTAAATATTGCAAAGCTACAATCATAGAAGCTGGATTGGCATTATATGCATCATTGAGGAAAACAATATTTTGCAATTCTGTACGTTCTAGGCGTCTTTCTGGTAATTTAACGTTGTCCATGGTATTTGCTATTTCTGAAAAGGACATTCCTAGTTCATGTGCAACAAAAATCGCAGCCAAGAGATTAGAAAGATTATGCATTCCAGCAATATTTGCTAAAAAAGATATGTTTTCTAATTCAAAAGAAATATGAAATGCATCTGATTGTATGTTGGATAATGTTTTGATAGAATATCCTATTTTTTTACCAGAAAATTTTTCTGCAATTTGTGAGCAAAAAATATTATCTTCATTGTAAATCAAGGTAGAATTTTCATCCATACCTTTTAGAAGATCGCCTTTTTCACGGGCTACTTCCTCTAATGTACCAAATCCTTCTAGATGGGATTCTGCAACACTAGTCAACACGCCAATTTTAGGTCGTACCATTTGAGATAATTCAGCAATTTCTCTTGGATGGTTTGTTCCCATTTCCATAATGACAATTTCATGTTCTTTTTTTAATTCAAAAAAAGTTAAGGGAATGCCTATATTATTATTAAAACTTTTCGGAGAACATAAAACAGAAAAGCGATGAGATAAAATATTTTCTAAGAATCCTTTAGTTGTTGTTTTCCCTACAGATCCTGTAATGCCTACCATAATGGGCGAAAATAACGTACTATACAACACTCCTAATTGGCCTAAAGCTTGTATTGTATTATGTACTACAATACAAGGTGCATGTTCTATTTTATGATCTACTATACAAACGCTAGCACCTTGTTGAACAACATCTTGAATAAAATCATGTCCATCAAATCGTTCGCCTCGCAAAGCAATAAAGCAACTCCCTTTTTTTACTTTGCGACTATCTGTAGTAAAATCTACTACAAATTCTGATAAATTAACTCCAAAACATTGTCCTTGCGTTGCTTTGACTATATCTGAAATCAAAATTTTCATAGTACACCTATAAAAAAAAGCTTAAAAATTATTTTAAAAGAATAATTCTTAAGCTTTCTTGAAATTCTATAGACATAAAAAAATACAACCGAGGGGAGTCGAACCCTTGACCTCCTGATCCACAGTCAGGCGCTCTGAACCATCTGAGCTACGGTTGCATAACGCTTTATATTATATCATATGAGATTACAATGTCAAGAAGAAAATTTATTTTTCTTTGAATTCCTAATTTTAATATAGGTAACAATAACAAAGCAATGATTTTAATAGCGATAGAATTCTGGTTTAAATGGTCCTTCTTGTGGGACACCTATGTAATCTGCTTGTTTTTTTGATAACGTTGTAAGCTTACCTCCTAGACGTTGAATATGGAGTCTTGCAACTTCTTCGTCTAATTTTTTTGGTAAAGTATATACTTTATTTTCCAATTTTTCTGTAGCAAGTTTAATTTGTGCTAAACATTGATTTGTAAAACTAGTACTCATCACAAAACTTGGATGACCATTAGCACAACCTAGATTAACAAGACGACCAGATGCAAGAACAATAATGCTGTTACCAGATTCCAAAGTCCATTTATCTACTTGTGGTTTTATTGATTCACAAGTACATTTAGGATTATTTTCCAAATAGGACATTTCAATTTCACTGTCAAAGTGTCCAATATTGCAAACAATGGCTTCATTTTTCATTTGTTCCATATGTTCGCCTCGGATAACATCGCAATTGCCTGTAGCTGTAACAAAAATATCACCTTTGGATGCCATTTCTTCCATAGTAGACACTTCATAACCTTGCATTAATGCTTGTAGAGCACAAATAGGATCAATTTCTGTAATCACAACACGTGCACCAAATCCATGCATAGATTGTGCACAACCTTTACCAACATCACCATAACCACATATAACAACGAGTTTACCAGCAATCATAATGCCAGTGCCCCGTTTAATTCCATCTGCTAAAGATTCACGACAACCATAGAGATTGTCAAATTTTGATTTTGTTACAGAATCGTTCACATTAATGGCTGGGAATAAGAGTTCATTTTTAGATGCCATTTGATATAGGCGGTGAACACCTGTTGTTGTTTCTTCAGAAACACCTCGAATATTTTTTGCAATTTTATGCCAATGTTGTGGATCTTGTTGATAACGATGTGCCAATCTATCTAAAATAATTTGCATTTCTTTATTGTCTGTTTTTTCTTTTAATAGACTTGGATTATTTTCAACTTCATATCCTTTATGAATAAGAAGAGTAGCATCGCCACCATCATCCACAATAAGATCTGGTCCAGAACCATCTGGCCAAGTTAAAGCTTGTTCAGTACACCACCAATATTCTTCTAAAGTTTCCCCTTTCCAAGCAAACACAGCTACTTTTCCTGTTTTTGCAATGGCGGCTGCAGCATGGTCTTGCGTAGAATAAATATTGCAAGAAGCCCAACGAACATCTGCACCTAATTCTAAAAGTGTTTCAATCAACATAGCAGTTTGGATAGTCATATGCAAACTGCCCATGACTTTTAACCCTTGCAAAGGCTTTTGTGGCCCATATTTTTCTCGAACTGCCATCAATCCTGGCATTTCATTTTCAGAAAGTTGCAATTCTTTACGTCCCCATTCTGCCAATGCAATATCAGCGATCTTATAGGGAAGTGTTACATCTAATTTTTGCACTTCATGGTTCATATTATTCTCTTTTATACATAATATTGATTATTGAAAAAAAATTAAGTCCTATGTTTACCAATAAATACACATGGTCATAACATTTTTTTTAATGCAGGACAATAGAACAGGTAAAATTTTGTCAAAATAGATATATTTTTGTCAGGAATTAAAAAAATAATGGATAGATAGAATCCATGCATAAAAAGATTGAAAAAAATAATTGATGATAGAATCCCAAGCATAATCAGTATAGCATCATTCTAACCAAATAAGATACTTTTGTCAAAGTATGAATAAAATATCTAACTAACTAAGATATTTTTATCAAAGTAAAATATCTAACTAAGATATTTTTATCAAAGTATGAATAAAATATCTAATTAAGATATTTTTGTCAAAATATGAACTAAAATAAAAAAAAATAATTGATGATAGAATCCAAGCACAATCAGTAAAGCATCATTGTAAGCAAATTCACTTTTTGGCAATAGGATTCAATACTCATCAATTATTTTTCATACTATTTAACAGCGACTAGCAACGACTGTTATGTCTTTTAGTACATTCCTGGCATGCCACCGCCCATTCCCATACCACCAGGCATACCGCCAGGCATTGCTTTCTTTTCTTCTGGAATGGAACTGATAACTGCTTCTGTGGTGAGAAGTAGACCAGAGATGCTGGATGCATTTAAGAGTGCACAACGAGTTACTTTTGTAGGATCAATGATTCCAGATTTTACCATATCTACATATTCGCCATTTTCAGCATTGTATCCGAAATTTTTATTTTTATCTGCCAATACTTGTTGAACGACGATAGGTGCATCTACCCCTGCGTTGATAGCAATTTGACGGATAGGAGCTTCTAGAGCACGATATACAATATCTACGCCAGTAATTTCATCACCTGTAACTTGATCTTTAAGATCATGGAGTACATGGCGAGCACGGAGTAAAGCAACACCACCACCAGGTAGAATGCCTTCTTCTATGGCAGCTCGTGTTGCATGCAATGCATCTTCTACACGACCTTTTCTTTCTTTCATTTCGACTTCTGTGGCTGCGCCAACATTGATCTCAGCAATTCCTCCTGCAAGTTTTGCTAGTCGTTCTTGCAATTTTTCTCTATCATAATCAGAATCTGTGAGTTCAATTTCTTTACGTAATTGAGCAATGCGACCTTGAATATCTTTTGTTTCACCTGCACCTTCAATGATGATAGTTTCATCTTTACTGACGATGACTTTTTTAGCACGTCCAAGATCACTTAATTCTACATTTTCTAATTCTTGTCCAAGGTCAGAAGAAATAGCCATACCGCCTGTTAAAACAGCAATATCGTCTAACATAGCTTTTTTTCTGTCACCAAATCCAGGACATTTCACAGCACAACAAGAAAAAATGCCACGAAGTTTATTTACAACAAGTGTTGCCAATGGTTCACCTTCTAAATCGTCAGATATGATAAGAAGAGGTTTGCCAGATTGGGCAACTTTTTCTAAAATAGGTACAAGATCTTTTACAGCTGTAATTTTTTTCTCATGGATGAGTATATAGGGATTTTCAAGCACACATTCCATAGCATCAGGATTTGTGATAAAATGAGGTGAAATATAGCCTTTATCAAATTGCATGCCTTCCACAAGAGTTACACTTGTTTCTAAGCTTTTACCTTCTTCTACTGTAATGACCCCATCTTTTCCTACTTTTTCCATAGCATCAGCAATAATATTTCCAATAACCTTATCGTTATTAGATGCAATCGTTGCAACTTGGGCAATTTCTGTTTTATCTTGAATGCCAACACTCATGGAAATGAGTTCCTCAACCACTTTTTCCACAGCTTTATCAATACCACGTTTGATTGCCATAGAATTAGCACCAGCAACTACATTTTTCAATCCTTCTTCAAAAATAGCTTCAGCAAGGACAGTTGCAGTAGTAGTTCCATCACCAGCAATATCAGAAGTTTTAGACGCAACTTCTTTGACCATTTGTGCACCCATATTTTGATATGCGTCTTCTAATTCAATTTCTTTAGCAACGCTAACACCATCTTTTGTGATGAGAGGTGCACCATATGTTTTTTCTAAAATAACATTTCTACCTTTTGGTCCTAATGTCACTTTGACTGCACGAGCCAACATTTTAACACCTTTGCGAATAGCTTCTCGAGCTTCTACGTCAAAAGCGATTTTCTTTTTGGCCATATAAATTCACTCCTGTAAAAATTGTAGGATATTTTAATTTTTAAAGTTTATTTTATTATATTAATCTAATTTTACAATTGCTAAGATTTCGTCTTCTGTTAAAACTAAATATTCTTCGCCATCGATTTTTATTTCTGTACCAGCATAGGAAGAAAAAATAATTCTATCGTCAACTTTGACGCTAAATTCCATTCTTTTTCCATTGTCTAACAATTTTCCTTCGCCTAAAGAAACTACTTTACCTTCTCTTGGTTTTTCTTTTGCTGCTTCTGGTAAGAAAATCCCACCTTTTGTTTTGTCTTCGGCTTGTAATCGTTTGACTAAAATTTTGTCACCTACTGGTTTAATCATTTTCATATTGAAAAACTCCTAAGTAAACTAAATTATATTTTATTTCTTAAATATTTTTTTATCTTTTACTATATGCAGTAAAATATAGCAAAAATAATGCCTAATTTCAAAATAAAAAAAAATTTTTCTAATTTATTGATTTTCAATGAGTAAAAAAATAGATAAAATTTTTTTATAAAAATATTTGTCAACTTGACATTCTATTGTATTCACTATATAGTCATTGTGACATTTTATAACATAAGAAAAACTAGAGGTAAAATGTCAGTAATATATGTATCATTTTTTCTTAAATATTGAAAAACAAATGTTACAATCAACAAAAGAAGAAAATCGTATTATATTTTACTACATTTCTTATTTAGGAAATATTTTGATTCTATACCTAAGAATAAATTTTTGTTTTCATAGAGGTATTTAAGGTGATATTTATTACTACATTTCTTATTTAGGAAATATTTTGATTCTATAAACTAAGAATAAATTTTTGTTTTCATAGAGGTATTTAAGGTGATATTTATTAGTATAATATGTCTTTTTTTAGCAATATATGTTATTCTTCGATGCATTTATCCATTACAAATTAAATGGTGGTGGAAAAGTTTATTATGTTTAGCAACTATGCTCATTTCATGTAAATTTCAAATTTTGCACTTGTTTGGCGGCCCCATGTTTTTTGCCCCTAATTTGCCTAAATGGCTACTGATTGGAGCAGCATGGGCCTTTGCAGTTTTTTTTATATTTGTAATCTTGCTTCTTTTTTCTGACATTTTGGCATTGATCACATGGCTTATCTATTTTATCCGATATAGAAAGCGTAAAATAATGAAAAATATGTTGCAAGTCATACATTGTATCCTGCTTATCTTTTCTTGTGCATGTGCTACATGGGGAATGTACAAAGGCATGGTTCCGCCTGTTGTCATACAACAAGAAATACAAATCTCAGGAGTAGCCAACCAAGGTCTTCGAATTGCCATTTTAGCAGACCTTCATATAGATAGCATGAGCAACATAGCACTATTAGAAAAAATTGTACAACAAGTGAATGAACAAATGCCTGATATTGTTGTTATTTTAGGCGATTTTATTGATGGAAAAGTCTCGACCCTCGGAAAAGAACTACAACCTCTTAAAAAACTCAAAACAAAATATGGAGTATATGGTATTCCTGGTAACCATGAATACTATTCAGGATATGAAGAATGGATGACATTTTTTCCCACTCTCAACATTAAGATGTTAGAAAACGAATCTATTTATTTTCCAGAATATAATATTGCTCTTGTAGGAATCACAGACTCACAGGCCAAACGATTTAACCTTCCTACACCCGACATTCCTAAAGCACTTCAAAATGTTTCTAAAAATGCAGTTCGAATTCTTTTAGCACACCGTCCTACACAAGCTCTACAAGCTTGCAAATATCCTATTCATTTGCAACTCTCAGGTCATACTCACGGTGGCATTATTTATGGTTTTCACCAAATTGTTAAATATGTAAATAAAGGCTTTGTCGCAGGATGGCATGATGTAGGAAATTTGAAAGTATATGTCAATCGTGGAACTTGCATATGGAGCGGTTTTCCAGTACGAATTGGCATTCCATCAGAAATTACTATTTTAACAGTAAAATAGTTTTTGTTTTAGCATTAAAAAATATGTCTAAAAATCATCATTTTTTAGTGTTGCTAACACTTTTTTAAATATGCAATACTTTTTGAATAGGAGATGATTCCATAATCTAATCTTCATGGACACTCTACAAATGAGGATTGTCTGATACTTTTTGAATAGGAGATGATTCCATAGTTGATTCATCTTCTAGTTGTTTTCATCATTTTCTAGTTGTTTTTCTTGTTCTGGATTGTAGGTCAATATATAAAATAAAACTATGTTGGAAATAAAAACATAATGAACCCATACAGCAGTACAAAATAGAGTAGCTGTATGATTTATAAGAACTAATAAAAAGTAAGGGAGTACGTTCTTACCAAGGGTCAATGTTATCATGGAAATTAAAAAAATAGCTAACATACTATATCCTAAGACATAGTAACTTTGCTTGTTTGCTAAAATTTTAATATATTGTTTATTTTCTTTATATAATTTACAGCTTTTAGAAAGCAAAGTGGAAATAGAATCTTGGGGATTTTCAATAGAAAAAAATAAGGCAAAAATATAAGAGGCAAGAACTCTGAAAAAATACAAAAAAGTATAAATAATATATATAACTAGAATGATAAACATAAATATATTTAGTTGATGAAATTTAGAATGAAATAGAAAGGTTCCACGATAATATAAAGCAAGAATTACTAAAATACCAGCCCCTACGACAATAGTTTTCCATATGCTCAACAGAAAAATCTCAAGAGGCAAACATAAATTTTTGGAAATATCCTTTAAAGGTTTAAAAAAATGTGAAATTTCTATTTTCTCTGTGCGAACAAAATGCATCAAAAAGGAAATATAACAAGACAAAACCAACAATGGCAAACAATAAAAAATAATCTTAATCATAATATTAATAATATAATAGAGATACAGAGGCATAGTGGGAACGTTAATTTTTACCACAGAAAATAAAACTTCTGCTACAGCACCTACAACTCCTATTAAAGAGCATGCTACTAAAGACCAAAAAGTAATCCAATAAATTGTACTTCCCTTTTTAGAATAAAATTTTTTTAAAATAGAAAAAAATTCTGTCTTAAACGTTGTTTTTGTTCCAAGAAATATATTATCCTTGACTCTTTGTTGAGAATATTGACATAAATCTTCATACTTTTCAACCCATGATGTGTCCAAAATGTTTTGACTTTGATTTTTTTGCTCCATCCATATGTTATTTTCTTGTTCTACTTGGCCTAAAAATTCTTTTTTTTTAGATTCATATTCTTCTTGACTTTGATACACAAAAGGAACAAACAACTTATTGCATTGAGGACAAGGAACACATCGATTCCCCAATTTAGGTGTAAATGATTGGATCACGTGACAAAAAGGGCAAAGAGAATATAGAAGATGTGAATGTTGCAAATTTTTTAAGATGCACTCTTTGTCAAATTCATTTACCTGAATATTGCTAGAAGGCACAGAAATTTTAAGATTACATCCTTGACAAAAAACTTTTTTCCTCTTCTGAGTATCAGAAACAACATTTATACATTGACAATAATGACATGGAAAATGAATATCCATAGAAAATCTTCCTTATAAAAAATAGTGTTAGACACTTAAAAATAGCGTCCAACACTTCATCATTTCAAACAAAGAACTCATTTTATAAGCCCCCATTTTTTTCTTTTTTCCCAAAGTGTTTTTCGACTAAATCCTAAAATGCGTGCAAGTTGGCTATCATTATATTTAGTTTGATTTTGAGAAACAAAGAGACGAGCGTATTCATCTACAGAAAGTTCTTGTTGTAATAAATTATTTATGTTTTTTGTATTGGAGAACGCTGCTATATCTTTAAAATGATGGGGAAGGAGTATTTCATCATCATAAATGCTCAATGCATTATAAAGAATATTTTTTAATTCTCGAACATTTCCAGGCCAACTATATGTAGATAAATAGGCAAGAGTTTTTTTATCTACTTTTCGTATATTTTGATTATTTTCTTTAGCATATTCTTCTAAAAAATGATCTACTAAGAGTGGAATGTCTTCTTTTCGTTCTCGTAAGCTAGGTAAATTAATTTGCACTACTTTAAGGCGAAAAAATAGATCTTCACGAAAGAGATTTTGAGACACTAAATCAGCTAAATTTTTATTCGAAGCAGAAATAATGCGTACATCTATTTCAATTTCTGATTTACCTCCTACACGGCGAATTTTGTTGTTTTCTAAAACTCGTAAAAGAGTAGATTGCATACTAGGATGCATGTCACCGACTTCATCTAAAAATAAACTGCCACCATCAGCAAGTTCAAATAACCCTTTTTTATCAGCAACTGCTCCTGTAAACGCACCTTTGACATGTCCAAAAAGTTCGCTGGCTAATAAATTTTCTGGTAATGCAGCACAATTTTCTGATAAGAAATTTTTATCTTTTCGATTTCCATTAAAATGAATGGCACGTGCCACGAGTTCTTTCCCTGTCCCACTCTCGCCATAAATAAAAACAGGAATATTTTTATCAGCAACTCGATCTAAAATGCGAAAAACTTCTTGCATACATTTACTATGTCCAATAAGATTTTGGTAGTGAGTGACACTTTCCCAATCATATTGGTTTCGTTGTAGTAATTCTTTAGCTTCTGATAATTCTTCTTCTCGAAGTTCAACTCTTTCTGCTAAAGCTTTGTTAGCAGTAGATAATTTTTGATTCAAAATTTCAATTTGCTCTTTAGATTTTTGCAATTCTTTTTGTTTTTGTAAATTTTCTTCTAAAATACGTGCATTATCTATAGCAATCGCTGCTTGATCTGCAAAAAGTTCTACAATATACTTTTCTTTATCTGTAAAAATCGATTTTTCAAATCGATTGTCCATATATAAAGCCCCCAGTATTTTTTCTCGAACGCATAAAGGAATTGCCAACACAGAATGTAAACTTAATTCAGATACACTATGAAAACTTTCAAAACGTTTATCTTGCATAGCATCGCTAGCTAAAATAGGTAAACCTGTTCGAATAACTTCTTCTGTAATTGAATGACTAATTTCAAATTCAGGATTTTCAATATCTTCTTTTTCAAAATTTCTCGCAACTTCAAAATTTTTATCTTTGAAAGTAGAAGATAAGATTAAAAAGCCGCGTTCAGCTCGTGTGATTTCAATAGCTGTATCCATAATTAAATCAAGCAATTTTCTAAGATTATGTTCTGTTGCGATTTGTTTATTGATTTCAAATAATTTACGTAGTCTTAGCAATTCTTCTTGTTGTTCTAAATATTGTTGCTGAAACACTGCTTTCATATTTTGTTGTAATATAGTATGTTGTGGTGCTTGAATATTGATTTCATGGAAAGGTATATTCCCATTTTGAACAGGCAATTCTTTTGTCCATGTATCTAATAAATTATAAATTTTTTGAACTTTTTCTGATTGCTGAAATTCTTTTTGCAATTGTAAAGAGAAATTTTTAGACAAAGATTCTATCACACTGACAGCTTTTCGAAAATAAGACATTGCAGAAGGTAAATTGCCTAATACGCGTTCCCATTCCCCCAATTCAATATAAATTTGCCAAGCAATATGCTTGGGAAGATGGCTAGATTGAAGAAATTTTTGAAGTTTTTCTTGTATATGTTGATTTTCTATCTCTTGAAACCGTTGTATACGAGACTCTACTAAACAGACATAGACTTCTAGCTTTTCTAAGCCCCAATTTTTGATCACATCTTGCAATTCTTTTAACATATTTTTGGAGGAATGAGCAAGATTTAAATTTATAGACCAAAATAAACTTTCTATCACCATATTTTTATTGCATTTTTTTTGTGCAACTTTCCAAGCTTCTTGAAATACTTCCAATGTAGATTCATCCTCTTGTAAAGCTAGAAATCGAGCTTTCCAAAATAAAAATTCTGCAGAAAATTGCATTCCTTTTTCATGATTTTGTAATTGTTTTGTTTGTTGAAAAAAAGAATTGCTACGAAGCCACAATCCCATTTCAGCATAAATTTCAACAATTCCTAATTTATTGACGCATTCCATACTGGGCATAGATAATTGTTGTGCCAATCTAAGACTATAATGGTAACTTTCTAAAGCATTTGCAAAAAAACCATTCTTTGTTTGCCATTTTCCTAGACAAGTATATAATTTCATCAATACATCATCATATGTGCATTTCTCAGTACAAAGTTGTAGCAATGAATGGATAGGAAATTCAGAATAAAACACAAATTCATTTTCAAAAAACTCACAACAAAATGAAAAAATATCTTTTCGGTGAATTTGTTGTTCTAAAAAATCTTGTACAAAATTCCCTATTTGGTCGATATTTTCTTTTGCCTCTATAAATAATTGATGTTGTATTTGAAAACACATTTGTCCATAGAGTTGTAAAATATAAATAAATGTCGCTTTTTTACATTTTAATTTTTTCAAATAAAGCTCCACTTGAGTATACTCTTTCAAAAGCAAGGATTTTTTGATAAGCCATAAACAAGCATATTCATTCCATTCTTGATGATCTACTAGCTTTTCTAGATACACAGAAGCAATATCATATCGTTGCAATAAAACAGATATAATGCCAATATCTAAAGATTCCTTTGTCTCTCTTGGTTGTATTTTATCTACATATTTTTCTAGATATTCTTCTAAAACATTTTCTAAACCCCAAAAATATAACATACCCCAACAACGGAAAAAAGTATCAAATGTTTTATTTTGTTCGTATTTTGCACAATACATATCTAAATTAGTGTCTGACATGTACTTTGAAAAATCAGTGATATTATTAGAAGGAAATGGAAAATCTAGCAAAGAATCATTGGCTAAACGAACGTTTCCAGCTTTATCAAAACAAATCCAATGATAAAAAAACATGTTCCATAACAATATCCAAGAAACATTAGTATTTTCTAACCAATGAAAAAACAAAGTACAAGGAACAAGTCCACCTATAGAAATAAAAAATTGCAAAACATCTTGCATATCTTGAGGTAAAAAATTCTTATATTCTTGAAAAGCTTGTTGGTTTGTTTTTGGCCAAGGCAAATTTTCTAACGAGGAAGTAGAAATGTGCCACTCGCCTTCTTCATAAAACAAAATTTCCTTTTGTATCCACAAGGATAGCACATAATCAGCATATAATAAATTTCCTTGTTTTTCTAAATATGAAATAAACTTTTTAGGTGGTTTTTCCACACCTAATTTTTTCGCCATGATATTAGAAAAATAATTTTCTTTTTTATATGGAATTTCTTGGACATGTACAAAATTTTCTAAAGAAAAATTTTCTTCTAATTCTTTCCAAAATGGTGGGAAACAAGATAAAGTTCCAATAACTTTTAAAGGAATGTGTAATTCCTGTACTTCTTGCAATAAATATAAAAGAATCAAAAATGACTCTTTAGAAATACGATGCATATCATCTAACAATAAAATAGTAGGTTGTTGAATTTTTTTTATAATAGGTTGAATAATATGGCGTCTTGTTTGAAAAAATCTATCTTCCCATGAAAAAAGTTCTGTCCAAGGTAAAGTAATTTCTACTTTTTCTTCTTGCCATTCTATTCCCAAAATTTTAAACCAAGAATGCCAAATTTGCAAGGGATGCGTACTATAACAAGAAAAAGAAAAAATCATATGATCTAAATAAAATTTTTTCACACTTTGTAAAAAAGAAGTTTTTCCACTCCCTGGTTTTCCATGGAAAAAAAAAGCCATTTGTTTTTCTTTGAAGCACGATGTTTGCAATATAGATAAATCAAAACAAGGTTCTAAAGAATAAAGTAATTTTTTTTCTGGTTCTTCTAAAACTGTGATTTTATTGAAAGAAGTTTGACAATGTTCTAAACAATCTACCATGTTTTGATATCGATCTGAAACATTTTCAGCACGGCATCGTTTGACAATCTTTGCTAATGGTTCTGACATCTTTTCTTTATGAAATTGACTAGACCACCATTTAAAAAAACACATACCTATAGAAAATATATCGCAACGTTCATCATGATATTCTTGTTGTTGCACTTCAGGTGCAGTATATACATCATAAGAATATATCATATGATTGGGGAGAATAATTCCAGGAAATAACAACAACACTTTTTTATGAAATAATAAAATTTGATACGGGGAAAGATCATAACATAGCATTCCATGTTGATGGATTTCTAGCATACAATATAATGTTTGATAAAAAACGTCTGCCACATCTATGGAAGACAATTCTGATAAAATATTTGAATTTTGTGGGACTGCAGATATAAAAAATAGACATTCAGACTTTTTCAATATAAGATGTTTGGAAAACCCATGGAGCAACTCAGTATTCAATGTACCAAAATCTACTACAGGCACGACACAATTATGATTTTGTTGTGTCCATTTTATCCAATTTTTATAATACATGAGCAGAACTTCAGGGACTTTATCAAAACAAGTCAAAGCAATATAAATTTGTTGCCCAGTCAATTCATCTAGCCCTGATAAAAATGAAAAATCACCTACATTTCCTAAAAATTTTTGCAATTGATAACGCTGATGAATCATGAAGTTTCCCATACATAATCCTTCCCTATTATATATAAAAAAAAAGACAGTACTTCTATAGACAAGAAGTACTGTCTTTTTTTTTATTTTAGTAATTTGCTTAAATTTTCTTCAATGGATTCACGAAGAAGAATTTGTTCTTCTGTTTTTACTTCCCATGTAGCAATATAATCTAACAAATATACTTTTTCTTCTTCAAAGAGCATTTGCAAAATGCTAAATTTGCTAATGACAATGCTCCTAAAAACATTCAAAGCAGCTTCATCACCTTGCGTACGTCGAATTTGATTGATATGATCTTTCATAGCATACACATCAATTTTTTGCAAATGGCCAATTGTTTGAACTGCTCTATTCAACAATTTATCAGTATAAGTATAGCCAGCACGAATCTTCATTTGATAAGCAGATTCAGGAACTTTTACAGTTAAAACAAATCTTTCTTCACCAGGTTCCAGTTGAACTAAATGTTCTTCTACTAGCTTATTATCTACAATAAACTCATAAGGATAATCGATTCCATCTAAATTCAAAACTTCACGAATCGTCGTAAATTTATAAGGTTTTAAAGGAGTCAGGGCAAAAGGCACTTCTTGAGGTTCATTGCCAAATCCAATAAAAATTTCTCTTTGAAACGTCATATAATCTTGAAATAAAAGTTTCATTTTCAACAAAGAGCCAACTTCATATTCAGCTTCAGGCATAACTTCTTGGCCGTTTATAAAAATTTTCCAAGGTTGGATTACTTGAAAGTCTTCTTGGTATGGTTTTAAGACAAGCTTTCTAGTTTGAACTGTTGAAGAAGTTTGTTGTGGAACTTGTGGTTGTGATTCTACTTTCTTTTCTATGGGTTCTTCCAATTTTTGTTCTTGTTCATCTGAGGAAACAACAGTCTTTTCTGAAGTATCACTTCCAGCATCCATTTTAATAGTGACTTCCATCACAGAATCATCTGGTTTTACCTCAATATACTCAGAATAATCCTGATAATGTACCAATTTGACTTGGACATGATAACGACCTGGACGTAAAGATAATACAGGTTCTGCAACGACATTTCTGTTATCTACAAAAATCGCTTCAGGAGCTAATTGTGTATTTTTTTCAGAATCTATTATATTCCAACGAATTTTTCTTGGTAAAACTTCCATAATTCGTAAGAACATAAAATCTTCTCCAAGACGTACAGGTATTTCTTCTATAATTGTTTTATATCCAGCTTTTATTACCTCAATAGTATGAATCCCAGGAGTAATTCCATCTTCATAAGGTTTTGAATCAATTAAAACTTTATCAGGTTGAATAATGCTTCCAACAGGATAATCTGTATTGATAATCAATTGAAGTTTGCAAGGAAGGAGTTGCATTTCTTCCTTGATCGTCCATTCTTGGACATCTGTAGGTATAAGAATTTCTTTTTCTAAAATTTTAAATCCTTTTGCCTCTACTCTCAAAGAATATGTACCAGCTTCCATTCGTGCATTGTCAGATACTTCCTGTCCATTCATCAAAATGCGAACGTCTCTAACATTCAATACTTTATTTTGTCCATAAAAAAAATCAAAAGAAAGTGCTACACCTTCTTGTTTTTCTTTAGCAATACGTTCAGCTTCTTCTCTTGCAGCAATTTCTTTAGCAATACGTTCAGCTTTTTCTCTTTCAGCAATTTCTTTAGCAATACGTTCAGCTTCTGCTTTTTCTTTAGCTAATCTTTCAGCTTCTGCTTTTTCTTTAGCTAGTCTTTCAGCTTCTTGTTTTTCTTTAGCTAGTCTTTCAGCTTCTGCTTTTTCTTTGGCTAGTCTTTCAGCTTCTGCTTTTTCTTTGGCTAGTCTTTCAGCTTCTGCTTTTTCTTTGGCTAGTCTTTCAGCTTCTTGTTTTTCTTTAGCTAGTCTTTCAGCTTCTTGTTTTTCTTTAGCTAATCTTTCAGCTTCGGCTTTTTCTTTAGCTAGTCTTTCAGCTTCTGCTTTCTCCTTAGCTAATCTTTCAGCTTCTTGTTTTTCTTTAGCTAATCTTTCAGCTTCAGTTTCATTTTCATCGACTATTTTTCCTGATTCTATTACCTTTCCCGCTTCTGCTTCCTTCTTCGCTGCTACTTTTGCCATATGTTCTGCAATAGCTTTTTCTACAGCTAATCTTTCAGCTTCTGCTTTTTCTTTGGCTAATCTTTCTTGTTCCGCTTTTTCTTTTGCTAGTCTTTCTTCTTCCTCTTTCTCAGCTGCTGCTCTCTCTTCTGCTACTTTTTTAGCTTCTGCTTTTTCCTTAGCTATTCTTTCTGCTTCTATTTTTGCCATATGTTCTGCAATAGCTTTTTCTACAGCTAATCTTTCAGCTTCCGCTTTTTCCGCAGCAGCTTTTTCAGCTTCTTCTTTTTCCTTGGCTAATCTTTCAGCTTCTTTGGCAGCTGCTTCTTTGGCTTCAGCTTCCTCTGCTTCTGCTTTTTCTTTGGCTAATCTTTCTGCTTCTACTTTTGCCATATGTTCTGCAATAGCTTTTTCTACAGCTAATCTTTCAGCTTCTGCTTTTTCCGCAGCAGCTTTTTCAGCTTCTTCTTTTTCCTTAGCTAATCTTTCAGCTTCTTTGGCTACTACTTCTTTGGCTTCAGCTTTTTCAGCTTCTTCTTTTTCCTTGGCTAATCTTTCAGCTTCTTCTTTTTCTTTAGCTAATCTTTCAGCTTCCGCTTTTTTTTCAGCTGCTACCTTTTCTGTTGCTAGCTTTTGTAATCTTTCTTTTTCTGCTTTTGCTTTCGATTCTTTTTCTTTCAATGCAGTTTGAACAGACGAGCGAACTTCTTCTGCAACTTCATATTCTAAATCTAAAGTTGTATCAGAGTCTGATTGCTCTGGCTGTGAAGTCGGTCGATCACAAGCACAAACAAAAAGAAAAAACAACACTACAATTAAGTGTAATATTTTCATTCCCATAAGTCTCCTATATCTTTTACTCATCCCTTATATAAGCAAAATTTTAATACATGAATCATTATTTATTCAAATTCAAAAATGATAAAATTTATTATAGCATATATAATCATATCGTCAAACCATTTTTAAAACACTAAAAAAAACTTGACACCACATTATAATACGATATATTACAAAGAAATAAAAAATATTTTTAAAAAATAAACTTAAGGAAAACGCATGAGTAAGCATTTAGTTATTGTAGAATCACCAGCTAAATCAAAAACTATTCAAAAATTTTTGGGAGATAATTATCAAGTACAAGCGTGCATGGGGCATGTGCGTGATTTACCAAAAACAAAATTAGGAATTGACATTGAAAATAATTTCCAACCACAATATAGTGTACTGAGTAACAAAAAAGATATTGTGGCAGAACTTCAAAAAAAAGCAAATGTATCAGATTTTATTTTCCTTGCAACAGACTTGGATCGAGAAGGCGAAGCTATTGCTTGGCATTTAGCAGAAGCTTTAAAATTAAAACCAGAAAGAACTGCACGAGTGATTTTTAATGAAATCACAAAAAAAGCTATTCAAGAGGCTTTCCAAAATCCACAACCTTTACAAATGAGCAAAGTATATGCACAACAAGCTCGGAGAATTTTAGATAGAATTGTGGGATACCAACTTTCTCCTCTTTTATGGAAAAAATTTGTTCGAGGGCTTTCTGCTGGTCGCGTTCAATCTGTAGCTGTGAAACTCATTGTTGAAAAAGAATTAGAAATTCGTTCTTTTCAAACAGAAGAATACTGGCGCATTCTTGCCAATTTATCTCCTGATTCTAATAAAAAGCAAATTTTTTCTGCTGAAATAAAACAAAAAAATAAAAAAAAGTTAAAAATTTCTAACAAAGAAAAAGCAGATGAAATTTTAAAACAAATTCAAGATGTTCCTTTTATTGTAGAAAACGTTACACAGAAACAAAAAACAGAAAAAGCAAATCCACCACTTACTACAAGTCTTTTACAACAACAAGCTTCCATTCAATTGGGTTTTAGCACAAAACATACTATGGCTGTTGCACAACAACTGTATGAAGGTCTAGATATTGGTACAGAAGGGCCAATTGGTTTAATTACGTATATGAGAACAGATTCGTACCATATTTCTCAGGAAGCATTGGCAGAATGTAGAGATTACATTCAAAATAACTATCTGCCAGAATTTTTACCTAACCAAGCTAATAAATACACAAAATCCAAGGCACAAGCAGCTCATGAAGCCATTCGTCCTACTTCTGCCTATCGCACACCTAATTCTATAAAATCGCATTTAAGTCGTGACCAATTCAAATTATACAAATTAATTTGGGATCGATTCATTGCCAGTCAAATGACGCCAGCACAAATAAGCCACACTACTATTTTAATGTCAACCAATGAATATACTTGGGAATCAAAAGGACAAGAAATTTTGTTTATGGGATATCAAATTTTAACGCCATCTAAACAAGAAACAGAAACAAAATTGCCTTCTTTACAAGAAAAACAAATTCTCCATACACATTCCATTACTCCAAGCCAACATTATACACAACCTCCTTCTAGATACACAGAAGCTGGCCTTGTCAAACTTTTAGAAGCAAAAGGAATTGGACGCCCCAGTACATATTCTCCCATTATTAGCACTATCCAAGAACGAGGCTATGTGACACTTTCTAATAAATCATTCATGGCAACAGATTTAGGAATCAAAGTTACAGAACAACTGGATGCTTATTTCCCAAAAATTATGGATACTAGTTTTACATCAGCTATGGAAGATAAATTAGACCAAGTAGAATCCAGCACACTTTCTTGGGTGGATCTTGTTCAAGAATTTTATACGCCTTTCTCAAAGAATCTACTTGTAGCTGAAAAAGAAATGGACGACATTAAGAAAAATCCTGAAATTTCACCATACAAATGTCCACTTTGTGACGAAGCCATGGTCTATAAATATAATAAGAAAGGAAAATTTTTAGGTTGTTCCCAATATCCTAAATGTAAATCCACTCTTTCGATTGATAAAAATAATAAACCTATCTATCCAGAAGCTACAGAATATAAGTGTCCACAATGCAAAAATCCTATGATTTTAAAAACAAGCAAAATGGGACGCTTTTTAGGCTGCTCTGATTATCCACAATGTAAAACAACTTTACCTATAGGATTAGATGGAAAACCTATTTATCCTAAAGAAACAGATGAAGTATGTCCTATTTGTGGTTCATCTATGCAAGAAAAAAAAGGACCATACGGTTTTTTCTTAGGTTGCACGCAATATCCTAAATGTCCTGGAATTAAATCCTTGATAAACAATGGGAATAATAATTTAGAAAAACTTGTACAAGAAACATGTGAAAAATGTGGGAAACCCATGATTTTAAAAACAAGTAAACGAGGACTTTTTCTAGGTTGTACGGGTTATCCTGATTGCAAAAATTTGAAAAAATTTACAAAACTTACATTCCCAGAAAATTTTCCCTTTCCTATTTGTCCTAAGTGTCAATCTACCATGGTCTTTAAGCATTCTTATAAAGGAATGTTTTGGGCATGTTCAAAATATCCGGATTGTCAACAAACTTTACCTTGTAGTTTGCAAGATCTTATGAATTTTCCTATAGAATAAAAATAAAAAATATTTTTAAACTATAAAAAATTTTTAATAGAATAAAAAATATTTTTTAATCTAGGAGAATGCAATAGTTTTTTATGAATAATGCATTACAAGGAAGTTGCAATCATTAAAGAGACCACTATTTTCTTAATGTATATTTTTTCTAGAATCTGTTTTGCAATTGTAATAAAATTTAGTAAAAATAAGCATTACATCTAGAATAATAGATTATATAGAAAAAAAGCTCTGACTATAAAAGTCAGAGCTTTTTTTTATCATTACAAAAACAGATATATTTAATATATTTTTCTGTCTTCTCTCCTATACTATAGCATGATAAAGGAAAAATAATCTTTTATTCTCTTAAAATAAGATTTCTATTTTTGCGTCCTCTATCCATTTTTTCAAAAGTTCATCCATTTTTAACATTGTAATCATATTACGTGCTCGTTCTTGTAGTTCGTTATAAGAGAGGTCTTTTGCTTGCGTACGTTCTTTAATATAAACTAAGTGAAATCCATATGAACTTTGAATAGGTTGACTTAATGTGTTGACAGATTGATGATAACTTGCTTCAATAAGCTCTTGGAGAGTACTGGAAGTAGGGTGCGGCACCCATCCAATATGAGTTAAAAAAGAGCTGTATAATTGGGCTAATGTCCAACGAGGTACAATTCCTAAAGAACCTTTTTTATATTTGGAATCTATATCATCAGAATACTCTGCTGCGATTTCTCCAAAATTACTAAAATCTGGAAGAATTTTATTTGCAATTTGTTGAATTTTATTTTTGACTTGTTCTGGTGTATTTCCATTTTTCCCAGTATGTTGATTCAAAAAAATATGTTGAATATGTACAAGACCATCTGAAAGAGCAAATTTTTCTTTTTCTAGAAAATTTTTCACATCTTCAGACTTGACTTGTTGTTCCACTAATTTTCTGAATTTTGTGATAATTTTAATGCGATCTCGAAAAATTCTTGGATGCACATTATATTTTTGAAAAACAAGTTTTCTTAATTCATTTTTCATTTTTCTATTGCCTAGAGCTTTTTTCCATATATCTAAGAAAATAGCTCTGTCATCTGGATGAATGATGCGAGTTTGTATCATTTCTATCCATGTACCATATTCTTGTTTTAACTGGGGTATTTTTAAAACTACAGGGCGAAGTTCTTTTTTGAATCGTTCTAAATGAGCCAATCCATATTCTAAATAGTACGCGAAAAAAGGAGCTTCGTATCGTTCCATATCATCTTGGTAATCTTTTGCCGTGCAACGAACATTTCCACTTGCAGTTTTTGACTCAATCAGTTTAAAACGCAAAATTTCGTTTAAATTGGCAAGATGAACTGCATTTTGTAATGCTTCTGCCTCTTCTTCACCATAAGATGCTACCATATGTTTATGAAGTTCAGCTCTTGTTACAACAATGTTATTAATTTTAGCAACAAGGTTATCTTGGGCAGATGCAAAAAGACTAACAAGAAGAAGCAGAAAAAATATTTTTTTCATGTTGTTTCCTTTAGTGGTTAAAATGGGCAATCGTTTGACCTAGTTTGACTTTTTGTCCTATTTGTATTGTGTGAAATTCAATAGTTTTTGGAGGAAAAAGAAGTATGATAGTGGAACCCATTTGAAATTGTCCAATTTCATCTCCTTTGAGTAAAAGTAAATTTTGTTCAGAATATGTTTTATGGACAATTTCCTTTGTATGATTTGCTTCTATTGTATCATATACTACTTTTATTTTTCCTACGATCGTTGCTCCAACTTTGATTAAAGCAATTTTAGTGTTGTTTTCTGATTGTAATAAAGAAATAATGCGTTCGTTTATTGTAAATAAACTAGGTATATTGTGTACAGCAAGATGATTGACAGGATAAAGTGCACCTGGCAAATATAAAAGTTCATGGATTTGAATGGTAGCAGGAGTGTGAATTCTATGATAATCTCGAGGACTTAAATAAATTGTGATATATTTTCCATTTTGAAATGTTTCTTCATATTCTGACAAATATACAAGATGTTTTAATGGATAGTCAATGCCTTTTGCTTGAATGAGTTGGCCATTTTGTATAGTTCCAAATTGTGCAATCGTGCCATCTACTGGTGACACAATTGCTTTAGGATCTATTTCCATAGGACGACATTCTGGACGAAGGGAACGTGTGAAAAAATGATTAAACGTAGGAAAATACGTTTCTTGGTACTCTGACATATCAATTTTATATATTTTCACAAACATTCGAATGAGGGGACGCAAAATCCATTGAGGGAGAGAAGCATTAGCAAAATAACCTACACAACGTGTGAGCAAAATTTTTGGCATAGTTCGTAAAAATAAACGACCTGGAATATTTTTCAATGAAATTTCCTTTCTATATTACACAAGAATTTTACAAATGCGCAAAGAGGTATTTCCCAATTGTAAATATTGTTCATCTGGAGTTATAAAATCTACTCTTTCACCTGCGAGGATTACTTGACACGTTGCCATATCTCTATTTTGATCTGAAAACATAGTCACTCCATGGATGCTTCCTAGATCTTCAAAGGAAGCAACTTTTTGGCTGTATTCTGGCATATAAATTCGTATGTGATGGCGTGAAAGACAAGGATCGCCTTCCACTAAAATAGTATAGTAGTACATACCTTCCATAAATTGTTCTTGTTGGTGGACTGGTAAATCGTATTCTGTATTCTGTGAATGTTTTTCATTTGTTGGTAATTTTCTACCTAAAAGAATTTCAGCTGGTGTTCGTATATAAAATTTATATGCATTTTCATATTTTGGTAGCCAAATATATAATTCATAGTAACATTTTTGATGAGGATTGGAAGAAATAGGATCATTGGATGATACATTTTTCTGTTGTTCTAAATTCATTTTTTGATCATATTTTTGAAAAAATGATTGTGATCCAAAAAACTTTTGATCTTTAATACCGAATTCAGGCTGTTTTTCTTGATCTTTAATACCGAATTCAGGCTGTTTTTCTTGATCTTTAATACCGAATTCAGGCTGTTTTTTTTGATCTTTAATATCAATTTCAGGTTGTTTTTCTTTACTTTTGTACTCGAATATTTCTGCTTTGACTTCTTCTAAATGAGTTTCAAGGTCATCTAATGTTTGAAATCTATCCATAGGCTCTATAGATAAGCCAATTCGTAAAAAAGAATGAATAGCTTTTGCTTGTTTAGGAGGATATTGTTCTAAAAAATTAGAGTTAAAAAAACCAGAAGTATGAATTTCTGGTTTTTTCCCTGAAATGATTCCTAAAAAAAATTGACAGACTAAAAATGTGATTCGTTGAATTGTTCTTCGCCAAAATCGATCTGTTTCAGATTCAGGAGGAGACAATAATAATTCTTCCCTAATATAGGGATCATCCTCATCAAAGGTACGTTCTAGATCAATGGTAAGAACATCTTGATAATGTTTTATCGCAGAAATGCTGTGAGGTATAGAAGCATATTCACTTGATTGCATATTTTTGAGAATGTCTAATAATTGTTCTAACCAATATATAGCTTTTTTAATATTTATAATTTTTTTTTCCTCAAAAATAGGCTGATAATCTTCCATTAGAGAATTTCCTTTCCTGACTGATTATTTTGGGTACGATATAAAGATTTCTTAGTAAGTTCTTCTACTTTTTGAAAATCTTGTCGTGCTAAAGCTAAATTTGGATTCTTTTTTTCTTGATAACAAATAGCTCTTTGAAAATATGCAGCAACGTCTAAAGGATTTTGAAAAAGAACCATAGAAAAATCATCTATAGCTTTATCATATCGTTCACGACGCATATATGCAAGTGCCCTGTTAAAATGGTGTACACTACTTGGATCCAATTCTAAAGCTTTTTCAAATGCTTCTTCAGACTCTTTGTACATTTTCTTTTGATTGAGAATCAAACCTTCTAAATCAAAAAATTCTGCATTTTGTGGCTGAAGTTCTTTTGCTTTTTGAATGTCATTGTAGGCATTTTCTAAATCACTGCAAAAGAAATAGGCTTGGGCACGTAAATAATATAAATTTGCATTTTTGGTGCCATGAGTAATGGCAGCAGAAAAATTATGCATGGCAGATTCATAATCTTTTTGTTGTAAATAAATTTGTCCTCGTGCTTCAAATACCTCTGGTCTTGCATAATTATGAAGGATAGCTTCTTCTAAATCATGTAAAGTAGCTACCCAAGCTTCTACACGCAAATAAGATTTTGCTCTCATCCAATAAATTCTGCCTTTTTCTTGATTGATATTCCGACTTTCAATTTTATCTAAATACAATAAGGCTTCGCCATAAGCCCCCATATTTCTATATTCTAACGCAATTTGATATGTAACTTGATTGATCGTTTCTTCTATTTCAATTTCTGGATAACCTGTAGCACGAGCGTTTTCTAAATCCTCTAAAGCAGCATGCCAAAGTTTCTTACGTATATACACAACACCACGCAAGTAATAGGCGACTGACATATCTTCGCCAGAAAAAATACAAGCAGATAAATATTGTAAAGCTTCCTCAAAATTAAAATTTTGTAAAGATTTATAACCTTCTAAAACATTTTCACCTACATTTTCTGGTAAATGAACTACAATATGTTCAATGTCAGCCTTCATTTCTTTTGTAGCTTTTCTCTCAAAAGAAATTGCTTCCATAGATTCTGATTGTCGCAGTTGGTCTTCGTATTCTTCTAACTTTTCAATAAACTCTTGTTCTTGTTTATCTATAAAACCTTGACGATCTTCTGATAGAGGGAAAATATCAGACGAAGAATGCATAAAACCATGAGAATCTACTTCTTCTATATGACTAACAGGAATCTGTAACTCAGCAACATTTTCTTGTTCTAATGAAACAGCTTGTGGCACTTCATCATCTTGTTCTAATGAAACAGCTTGCGGCAAATCATCCTCTTGATCTAGTGAAACAGCTTGTGGAAACTCACTAGCTTGTTCTAAGGAAACAGTTTGTAGCATTTCATCATCAAAAGATTCTTCTGCTAAAGGAATATTCAAATCTTCACTTATATGTTCATCGGCAATCACAGCCGATTCTGCCATCTCATCAAAAGAATCTTCTTGATCGTCTGTATTCATCAAAATTTTATCAAAATCCTCTATATCGCCGTTCACTGGTTCTGCCACTGGTGCACCTTCTAACTCTTCCAACGGCTTCATTACAATTTCAGGAGATTCAAACGAATCTATATCAAATTCATCTTCTGAATCTACCTTAGGTACAGACTCTGGAGATGGAAAATCATCTAATTCATTTTCAGAACTGGGTAATGATTCTACAGCATCTAACGCATCCAATGCATCTTCAGGGCTGGGCAACGATTCTATTGCATCCAATGCATCTTCAGGGCTGGGCAACGCTTTTACTTCGTCCAATTCATCTTCAGAACTGGGCAATGAGGATATTAAATCATCAAATGTATCCTCTTCAGGATTAGGTAACGATTCTACTTCATCTAATTCATCTTCAGAAGTAGACAAAGGAGATGGTAAATCATCCAATCCATCTTCAGAAGTAGACAAAGGAGATGGTAAATCATCCAATTCATCTTCAGAAGTAGACAAAGGAGATGGTAAATCATCCAATTCATCTTCAGAAGTAGACAAAGGAGATGGTAAATCATCAAATTCATCTTCATCGAAAGATATGTTGGGACTAGGTTTAGAAAATACACCGAAATCTTCAAACTCTTCACTGTCCATAAATTCATCATGAAAATTATCTAATGGGACATCGTTCAATATATTTTCTTGATCCTTTATATTTTTTGATTCAAATGATAAATTTTTTACATCTTCATCTATAGGAGGCAACTTAAAGTCACTTTTTATATTTTTCTGTGTAGGCAGAATCGTTCTATGAGAACCTATATCAGAAGAAGATTGAGAGGGGGGAATATAAGTATCTTCATCATCTATAATAAAATTTGAAAATACAGGAAGACCACTAGCAACGATGTCCGAGGGAACTTGTAGATCCCTTTCTAAATCATCAAAAATCTCTTGTAACTCACCTGTTGTTTCTAACGCTTCTTGTTCTGTGAGTTGCAATATAGATTTTTTTTTGGTTGGTTCCTCTAAGGATACTTGTTTTAATTCTGGTAAACTAGGAATTTCAAAAATATCTTGTTCATCATTTTTATTTCTAAATTCATTATATTTTCTATCTAAAACATCTTTAGAAGGAATTTGCACAGCTTTACCACATCTTGGACATTTGCCTTGTTTTCCTGCAAATTTAGGCGACACTTTTACGCGTTTTCCACAAGAACAAAGAAGACGAATTAAATTTACTCCTTTGTCTGTTTGTTTATTTTCTTGAGTTTGCAATCCTTTCCCTTTCACAAAATAAGGCCTTTTTAGAGTGAATAAATTCTATTGCGTCTTGTTTTGTATGGATATGTAAAAGTAATTGTTCTGTTTCTATATGGTCTAAAATAATTTTAAATATTGGACTAGGTTGAAAACCGAGTTCCACAAGATCTTGCCCTGTAATTAAAGGTACTGGCCAGAGATCTTGTTCTGTATATATTGAAAATTTTTGATGCCAAAAATTATAAAATGTGAAATCGTGAATGATTTCTTGGCTTTTTAAATAATATATATTTAAAAACGAAGTAAAATATGGTAATCGAATTAATCTTTTTATTTCTGCTTCATTCATAGAGGTTATGTATGAAAAATTCGTAAAATATTGCATAAAGGAATGGATTTTATCGACTGTTTTTTTCGCCCAACAGAGATTGGGGAACCAATGAGACAAAGTGGAAATATTCGTTTCATATAATTGATGCGGTTGTTTTGGTTTAGTTTTTGTAAATGTTTTATACACAGGATATAAAAAAACACAAAGAGCATCTTCAAAATGAGAGAAAGGTGCTCCTTTTTCTAACATATTCAATGCATGTTGAAAATATGGCAAATCTTGTATTTTTGGGAAAATATAATGCAATAATCCGCTTTTTTGTAATAAAAAAATAGCTCGTGCTGGATTTTTAGACAGAAGCATATTGCAAAATTCTTCTCTAATGCGTTCTTTAGAAATTTTAACAATATTTTTGGACAAAGCAACGATTGTTTCCCAAGTTGTCTCTTCAATTGTAAAATCTAATTGAGCTGCAAAACGAATGGCACGCATCATTCGTAAATGGTCTTCTGCAAATCGTTCGTTTGCATCTCCAATCGTTCGTAATAATCGTTTTTGAATGTCTTCTTGACCATGAACATAATCAATGATTTTATTGTCTATAGGATCTAAAAATAATCCATTGATAGTAAAATCACGACGCATAGAATCTTCTTTTTCATCACAAAATTCAACGCTTTCTGGACGGCGTCCATCTATATATTTGCCATCCTTTCTAAACGTTGCCACTTCAAATTCATCCTTACCCTCTAAAACACGAACAATACCAAAACTTGCCCCCACAGGAATCGTACGATGGAAAATTTTTTGAACATCTTGCGTATGTGCATTGGTTACAATATCATAATCTTTTGGTGTTTTTTGTAAAATAGAATCTCGAACACAACCACCACAGAAATAAGCTGTGTATCCATTGTCTCGCAACTGTTGAACAATGCGAATGGCTTTTTCTTTGAGACATGATGAATTAGGCATTATTCACCTTTTCTACCACAACAAAACTTTCACCCAATCGAATCACTTTTACAGATATATTTTTAGCAATATATAGCCCTTCTGAACGAGCTGGAATAACAGTGTCTTGGATTCGTACTTTTCCTTTAGGATTGATCTCTGTTTCTGTTTTCCCTATTTTATTTAAAAACTCTTTCCAAGGGTTATTTTGAATACGATATTTATTATATTTTGGTGTAATCCAAACAAGACCCCATTGCAATATAATAAAAAAACAAAGACCAGATAAATACACAATTGATAAAGTATAATATTTCATAAACATTAAAAAACAAGAAGCAATCATAACAGCAATACAACATGAAAAGCGTACCCACCATTTGAATCTGCTATTTTCAAAAAGACTTGTTAATATATATACTAAAAAACTGACAGCAACAAGAGTTGTAGGAAATAAAACTTCATTCATAGTCATTCCTTTATAAAATAATTTCCATTCCATCTTCTGCTACTGAAAAATCAAGCTTATTGATTTTTTATATCAAAGATTGACCTGGATGAATTAAAATAATTCGTTTTGTTGAAAACATTCGTATTTTTTTAAAGTTTGGTAACACAAATGATGCGGATTCTCACTAACTTTATAAGAGATACATTTATTAACAATAATTCATTAGAATTTATATTCATCTGTTATATACGATGGATCGAAATTTATTAAAAATTTGTCTCCTCATAATGAAAAAACAAAGACCAGCCAAACACACAATTGCTAAAATATAATCTTTCATCAATATTAAAAAACAAGAAGCAATTACAACAGCAATACAACATACAAAACGTACCCACCATTTAAATCTGCTATTTTCAAAAAAACTCGTTAATATATATACCAAAAAACTGATAATAACAATTGTAGGAAATAAAGCACTAGTCATAGTCATTCCTTTACAAAATGATTTCCATTCCATCTTCTGCTACTGAAAAATCAAGCTCATTGATTTTTTCTATCAAAGATTGCCCTAGATGCGTTAAAATAATTCGTTTTGTTGATAAACATTCGTATTTTTCTTTTAAAGTCTGGTAGCATAAATGATGAGGATTTTCACCAACTTTGTAAGAGACACATTCACTAATAAATAGATCTGTATTTTTGGCTAAGGGAATGATATTGTCATTCCAAGATGTGTCACCTGTGATCGCAATAATTTTTTCACCCATTTGAAAACGATATCCTAACGACTCTTTTTTATGCAACATAGGAAATGTTGTTACTATCACATCTTGTATAGGATACGATTTGCAAGGCTCATATTCCCAAAAAACACGCTCAAATTGAAAATTAGGAAAAAAATCACAATATGCCACATGGTATAAATTGGAAAAATACGATGAAATACCTTTAGGACCTGCATAAAAAAAACTTTTTTTTCGTTCCCAATTCAAAGTCAATGCAAGATCTACTTGTACAATGCCTAAAGTATGATCACCATGAAAATGTGTCAACACTATTCCTGACAACTCGTTAGGGTTTAAGTTCATCAATTGCATACGATATAAAGTAGTAGGACCACAATCCACTAAAAATTTTGTTTCCCCATATTCTATCCATATAGCTTGGTTGGCACGCCCCTGTAAGTTAGAAAAGTCACCAGTTCCAATAAAAAGTATTTTGACTTTCTTATCCAACTTTTACAACCTTTTCTTCACGAAGAACATGGACTAATCCACCAATGAATAAAAATTGACAAACAATAATGATAATTTTTTGTAAAGGAATAAAAGATAAATTTTGCATCCATTTTTGGCAAAATGTTTGTCCTTCTACAAGGCAAGGAAAATACAAATTTAAAAAATTTGGTGTTGCCGTTAAATAAAGTTGAAATAAAGACCACGAAAAATAAAGAAAACAAGCCCAAAATCCCCAGATTATGCCAGCATATTTTCTTTGTTTTGCTAAGGCAAACAACATACCCCAAAAACAAATTAATAAAGGTGCAATCATCACTGCAAAATTAGAAATAGCTACAATATACTTTTCTTTTAAATTTCTTTGACCTGCTTCTGGTAAACAAGGAAATAAAACTCGACCTGTTGGTGAAGAAACTGTTTTCACTATTTCTTCTTTGTCCATCTCTTGTAAAGGAGTTTCTGTCGAAGGTGTTTCTACAGGCAATGTTTCTGATATATCCTCAATTGTATCTTCAATTATTGTATCTTCGATCGTATCTTTGCTTATTGTATCTTCGATCACAGTATCTTTATCTTCAATGATTGTATCCTCGATTACCGTATCCTCGATTATTGTATCCTCGATCACAGCATCATCATGAACATTTTCTTCTACTATTTCTGTTTTTTCTACAAAAGCGATTTTAGGCTCTTGTTGCGTTTCTGCACTCCAACCTAAAGAAGAAGCTGCAAATACATTGCTTTGCTTTGTATTATATCCTAAAGCCAATTGCACTTTATTCCAAAGTTCCATATAATCTAATGAAAGGTTAGTACGGGCATCTAAAATTTGTCCTTTTCGATTCACAACAAGAACAAACGGTGGTATAGGTGCAATGCTTTCTTTAAAACGACTCTTAAATTGTCGAAGCAATTTACGTCCTGGATCTATGCAAAAACAGAAATCTGGATATAATTGAGACAAATATTGCTTTTCTTTATTATTGATTTCTTCCAAATCAGAATGAATACCCACAAACACAACATCATGACGGTGATACGCATATTGTAGAGGATACAACACTTTTAAACATTCTTCTGTTTTTACTACATTACTATCAAAAAATAAAATCACTCTTGGAAGATGAGAATCCACTACAAATTCTTTGCCTTGAAATGTTGTTAATGTAAGTTGTGGTACAGTGCCATCCGCTCCTATTCCACATAACAGACAAAACAACAAAACAATATATAAGTATTTTTTCATATCAATCACCTTTATAAAATTATGAGAATTTCTCTCATCAAAAACTATTGCCTTGCTTTTTACAACATAAAATTTAAAAAAAATTTATAGAAAAAAAGCAAAACAATGCTTGTTTGATTATAAACTATTTGAATACAAAATCAAGTTTTTTTATCATATTACATCCTATAAAATCAAGATGAAAATAAAATAAAAATGAAAAAAACTTCAGATTTATCTATAGAAAGTAAATTTTCCTTGTATTCTGAAAAATTTTTTTTTATACTTTTATTTTATTTAGAACATGATTATTTTAAAATGCAAAATAAAATTTTGCATCATACAAAAAAAATTAGGAGAATGTAATTGGAACGAATTACCAATACTATATATAAAAAACGTGGATTACCCTTTTCTATACAAGATTATCCTGAAGAAATTCAAAAACTTTGGGCAGAAAAATTAAAAACAGTGGATGAAATCGTTGAATTGTTGCCTAGTAAATTTTCTTTTGCATCCGCCTTTTTAGCATCCCAACCACGTGCTTTTTTAAGAGCTTTAGGAAAACGAACCAACTTTGAATCTATGGAATTATTTGGTTCTTTTTTTATCGAACCTTATGAATTTTTATCTTTTCCCCAACTTACGTATCGAACATTTTACTTTGGACCTATAGAACGGTTGCTCAACAACAAAATGGGAAAAACAGTCCAATATATTCCCAAACAATACACACAAATTAACGACACAATTGATCATTATTCCCCTGAATACGTTTTTTCTATAGCTACTGTTCCAAACAAAGAAGGATTCATCAATTTATCTTTAAATAATGCTGCCGATGAACCAGCATTGAGAGAAGCTATTAAAAATCCCTCTAAAAAAGTAATCCTTGAAATCAATTGCTACGCACCTTGGGTTCACGGTGAACTTGAACAACCAGAAAACGACCACTGCATCCATTTATCTGAAGTTGACTATGTCTATGAAAACCACGAACCTCTCTTTCAAATGCCCAACATCATTCCTACAGATGTAGAAAAAAGCATTGCCACATACGCTAGCAAATATATTCAAGACAGGGACGTCATCCAATTTGGAATTGGTGGCATTCCCAATTATATTGCCACACAAATTACAGATAAAAAAGACATTGGTATCCATACAGAAATGTTGTCTGATTGGGTAGTGGATCTTGCAGAAAAAGGCGTCATTACTAACAAGTACAAAGAAATTTACAATGGTAAAACAGTCTGTATTTTCATCGTAGGAAGCGACAAAATTTATGATTGGGTTGACAGAAATGAAAATGTTTGCATCCTTTCTGCAGAAAAAGCCAATTCACCCCTCCAAATTCATAAACTTTCTAATTTTAAAAGCGTCAATGCAGGATTAATGATCGATTTCAATGGCCAAGTATGTTCTGAAACTATTGGTCATAAACCTTATAGTGGTACAGGTGGACAATTTGAATTTGTACAAGGTTCTTTTTTATCCCCTGGAGGTCGTTCTGTGATTTGTATCAAGACAACTAACAAAGATGCTACAAAAAGCAACATTCTTTCAGGACTTCCTAGCGGTGCTGCAGTCACAGTTCCAAGGTTTTTTACTGACATCATTGTCACAGAATACGGTGCTCGTGAAATTATGTACAAATCCAAACATGAACGAACACGTGAACTTATTGAAATCGCCTATCCCGACTTCCAAGACAAGCTTGTAGAAGAAGCAAAAAAACTCAAACTTTGGGATGAATCAAAAGGATTCCAAAAAACTTCCCAAAAAATTCTCTATAAAAGCATTCCTTGGATTGTACGCATAAAAAAAATGTTCTCGAAAAAAAAATAAAATAGATTTTTCCATAATTGACAAAAGGCATAAAATTTGATACTCTATGGCTAGTTAAGTTATCCAAAATTTAACTAGCTATAGAAATACAAAAAAATATAACATGAATATTTTACTAATTAGCAATTTAGGGTCAAAACAAAATGTATGAATCATACTGGAATCTCACAGCCAAACCCTTTCGTAATAACATAGATAGAAATTTTTTCTTTTATAGTAGCACATACGAAGAGGCATATTTACGACTTATTTATGGAGTCATGGAATCCAAAGGCATCCTAGTACTTACTGGGAATAGTGGCTGTGGAAAAAGTTTCTTAAGCAAAATTTTTATTAAAGACATGTTAGAACAAGGCTATAAAATTGCGTTCATTGCAAATCCTAATTTAGAACCATTAGAACTTTTACAACAAGTTTCTTATGAATTCGGATTAGAATATAAAGATAAAACAAAAGCAGAAATTTTGCGAAACTTAAAAACATTTTTTGAAGAAAATCAAAGCCAAGACAAAAAAAATATTTTAATCATAGATGAAGCTCATCTGATTAAAAATGAACAAACATTAGAAGAAATACGCTTACTATCTAACTTAGAAACGGAAAATCATAGCCTTCTTTCCATCATACTAGTGGGAGCCAACGAACTCGGAAATATTTTACAAAAAAACTTATCCTTACAAGAAAGAATTGGCTTACGTTGCACATTAAAAGCCATGAATTGCCGAGAAACAGGTGAATACATATATTTTCGTATGGAAAAAGCAGGTTGTGGACGTGAAATCTTCAATGCAGAAGCCATCAAAGAAATATACACCGAATCTGAAGGTATTCCACGTAAAATTAACAATATATGTGACTTAGCTTTATTATTAGGGTATGGGGACAATGCCATTGTCATCGATCAATCTTTAATTAAAAAAGCAATCAGCGATTTAAAAGGAGTCTAATTGTCACACAATTAGTGAAAAATAGCATGACAATCACAGCAATTGTAAAAAAATGGAGAGATTCGCAAAAAAAAGAATCTCCAAAAAATGCAACAGACAATGCACCAAGCAAAGATTCAAAAGCAAAAGCATATCAAATGTCTGCCAACTATGAGCAAGAACTCACAGCTCTCAAAAAACGCATACCAGAATTTATAGAAAAACTTGAAGTCAAACCCAATATTTCCATCCCTATAGTTGCCCCAGTTTCACAAAATTACAAAAAAAGTGAACAACGCAACACATACAAAGGCGAGAGAAAAGAAGAATCCCCTCTATATCCCGATATATTGGAAGAAGACGAAAAAAAATTTACGTTTTTTGACGAGTCTGACGAATTTGAATTTATCCAAGAAGATGATGAAATAAAAACAGAGGTGGAAGAAGAAACTTCATTAGAAGAAGACGATTGGGACAAAGAAATGAAAGAATTCACCCAAGGTCTTTTTGAAGAATGCAAAGAAGTAACGGAAAAACTTCCTATGGCAAAATCAAAAGCAAAAAAAACACAAAGAACATTTGCCAATAAACAAGAAACTATAGAAAAAAAACAAGAAGATAAGCAAGAAAAAACAGAAGAAAAACAAGAATCAAAAGGACTTATCTTATCTACAGATAATCTCGCCAGTGCATCTTGGGAAGAAGAGAACGGAAATTTTAACTTAGAAAATTTATTAAAATCTATGTCTAATCGTGAAAAAATAGATGGAAAATATAGTGAAGAAAAAGAATCCATCTTTCGTAAAAAACATCGAAAAAATGATAAAAAACATCTTAAAGATCGAGACAATCTACGCGAGAGAGACAAAGAAAAAGAAAAAATTCGCAATACTCCCAGAACTGATGAAAAACCAACGGGAGATAATCGAAAAAAACGTTATCGATGGGTCTAAAAGCACGCTTAGCAAAATATGCACAAAATGTGACTATAATCGAAAAAAAATATCATCAATAGGTTTAGAGCACGCCTAGCAAAATATGCACAAAGTGCGACTATAATAAAAAAAAACATCTCAAAAATAAGCAATTTTGAGATTTAGTAATTTGGAAGGATAAATACATAATGCTTACTCAAAAAAGTTATATGGCGAAGCCATCTGTAAATAAAAAGTGGTATCTATTTGATGCTGAAGGGAAAGTATTAGGAAGAATGGCAGTGCAAATTGCTACCATTCTTATGGGAAAACATAAACCACAATATACCCCTCATATTGACACAGGCGATTTTGTAGTTGTTGTTAATGCACCCAAAATTAAAATTACTGGTCGCAAAGTAGAACAAAAAAACTACTATCGTTGGTCTGGATACCCTAGTGGTTTACGAGTGAGAAATTTAGGCGAAATGATGGAAAAACGTCCAGAAGAAGTTATTAGACTTGCTGTTCGTAGAATGTTACCAAAAAATAAACTTGGACGACATTTACTCAAAAAACTTAAAATTTACACAACAGCTGATCATCCACACACAGCACAACAACCAGAAGTATGGCAAGATCCTAGAGCACCCAAATACTAAAATAATTTTGAGTGTAAAAAATAGTTCTATTATATTAATATAAGAAAATTCCAACATAAAGGAAGCAACTCATATTAATCAATACTAAAACTTAAAATTTTATCAATATGTCAATATAGATAAAATTTTCTTAATATATCAATATAGATAAATATAGATAAAATTTTAAGTATACAATAACTTGACAAACAATTAGGAGTTAAACTCAATGAGTGATAGTGATTTTTTTTGGGGTACAGGAAGGCGAAAATCTTCTGTCGCCCGCGTCCGCATAAAAAAAGGAACAGGGGAAATAGTCATCAATAAAAAAAGCCTTGAAGACTACTTCCCTGTTCTTTCTCAAAGACAAACCATCGTAGCCCCACTTACAGTTACCAATTCTTTAGGGAAATACGACATTCTCGTCAATGTTAAAGGTGGAGGTGGAACAGGACAATCAGGTGCTATCCTACTAGGTATTGCAAGAGCACTTTGCAAAATCTCTCCTTCTAGCGAAGATAAACTGAGAGAATATGGCTATCTCACACGAGACAGCAGAATGAAAGAACGCAAAAAATACGGAAAACGTTCTGCCAGGGCCAGTTACCAATTCTCCAAACGTTAATACAGAAGCTTTCTGTGGGAGTTTGTTTTCAATTCACCCAACGTTGATACAAAAAAAGATATGTTCTCTAGAGAATATATCTTTTTTTTTGGTCATTATGTTCAAAATAATTATTTCAAAATAAAAACACTATTGCTTTAAGATAAGAAATGTAGCCGTAGAAAATTCAGGTTTCTTACATTATATTCAAAATAATCATTTTATTGCTTTAAGATAAGAAATGCAGCCGTAGAAAATTCAGGTTCCATTTCATACGTTTCATTGAGTGTAATTTGAAGTTGTTGTGCTTGCAGAATATTATAAATAGTTTCATTATTTTTCATATCGGGAACTAAAGGAAAACCAAATGAAAGACGCTTTGTAGTTGCTTGAAGTTCTGTAGCAATTTTTAGATTTGTCCAAGTAGCAAGTGCTTCTGTTGTTTCTACAGCAAGCCCATGAAATTGAAAATAATCTTTATATTTATTGTTCTCGTATAATGTTCGAAGATATTTTGCTATTTCTTCTCCCAAAGTAACTATTTGAAGGGCAATTACATCTTTTTCTAAAAACGCATCAGCAATACAAATCTTCTTTCTAGGAAAAGAAAACTCGCCAATACAAACATTTTTATCATCATATAAGACTAGATGATCATTTTTACGTTGACAGGAAAAATAACCATATAAAACTTTAGGAACAAAAAACTCTTTACCTTTTTCTTTCCAATATAAAAATTCTGGATAAACATACTGTTCTAATAAATTTTTATACTCTTCTTCACTTTTTTGTTGTTTACTATATTTCCAACGACTTTGAAACAATACCTTTTCTGAAATATGAGAATAAATCTCCTCTATATCAATATTTTCTATGATTTGAACTCCATAAAAAGGAGGTTGTACCTTTTTTTTCACTAAAAAATTAGATATGATACTATTATCAGAATCTTCTTGCACAACCCTTTTCTTTGCATAACGTACTTTATATGCTTGAAAATAATCTTGTAAACAATTTTGCTCAATCGCTTTCATAAATCTTAAAGTGTCAAACGCATCGTGAGCATACACAACAGGACTGTGTAAAATTGGTTCACAAACTTGTTCCACATAATCTTGCTTTAAAGCAGCTCCACCTAAAACAACAGGAATGTCTAAATTTTGTTGTTTCATCTCTTCTAAATATTCACGCATAAAAATAGTAGATTTCACAAGCAAACCACTTAATCCAATCGCAGAGGCATTCACTTCTCTTGCTTTATCTATAATTGTTTGGATTTCACATTTTACACCTAAATTATGAACTTGAATTCCATTATTACTCACAATAATATCTACTAAATTCTTTCCAATATCATGAACATCCCCTCTAACTGTAGCTAATACTAAATTCGTACGTGAAATGTTCGTGGTTTTTTCTAAATACGGTTGCAAAAAATCGACTGCCCACTTCATTACTTCCGCAGATTTTAAAACAAAAGGCAATTGCAACTTTCCATTTCCAAATAATACACCTACCCTTCGCATAGATTTTAATAAAAGATCATTCATGATATCTAAAGCTGAAGAACATTGTAACTTCTCTTGCAACAACTCACCTAAACCAGAATGATTCCCCAACATAATTTTTTGTATAATCTTTTCATCTAAAGACAAATTTTCAAGAGAAACAACATCTTTTTGCTTTTTCTTTCCCTCCATACTTTGTAAAAAATTTTCCAATGCATATTTATTTCGATTCCAAATTAAATCTAAAGCAAAATTCTTAATGTGTGTTTCTATATAAGGTGCTGGCTTCATTTTAGCAACATTTACAATGGCCATACTCAATCCTTGTTGCACAGCTTCTTCTAAAAATACAGTATTCAAAACATCACGAGCCACACTACGCAATCCAAAAGAAACATTCGAAACTCCTAATGTTGTAAAAACATCAGGAAAATTTTCTTTAAGCCAAGAAATTCCCTGCAAAGTTTCTTTTGCAGAATTTTGTAAAGATACATCTCCACTACCTAAAGAAAACGTTAACAAATCAAAAATCAAATCAGAATACTGCAAACCACAATCTAAAGCAAGATATAAAAACCTTTTCACAATTTTTTGCTTATGTTCCAAAGACAATGCCATACCTTCTTCATCTATTGCTAAACAAACAATCATAGCACCATATTTTTTTGCTAATTGAAAAATCTGCCTTGCTTTTTCATCACCTTGTTCTAAATTTACAGAATTAATAATTCCACGACCACTAAAACATTGTAAAGCAATTTCTAATACGTCAGCATCTGTAGAATCAAATACTAAAGGAACTTTTGAAAATGTATTCAATCTCTTTACAATTTCTTGCATATCTTGCTTTTCATCACGTCCCACATAACTTACACATACATCTAAAGCCATTGCCCCAGCCTGAATTTGATCTAATGCCAAAGACATCATGCCATCAAAATCACTTTGTAATAAACAATCTTGAAAATACTTACATCCATTTGCATTTAAGCGCTCCCCAATAAAAAATACAGAATCTTGCTTTCGTAAATCTATAGCATGATATAAAGAAGATAAATACGCACTAGATACTTTCTGCTCTGGGGAAATTTTTTCAACTTGCTCTGGGGAAATTGGCAAAGTTGGGGCAACAGGGGAAAACTGCTCTGGGGAAGTTGGCAAAGTTGGAGTAGCAGGGGAAAACTGCTCTGGGGAAATTGAAGAAACTGGAAAAATCGGAAACATTTGTTCTGAGGAAAATGGATCTTGTTCTGGGAAAAAAACTTGTTCTGGGGAGATTTGTTTTTTCTCGTAAACTTGCTCTGGGGAAATGTGTTCATGCTCTGTGGCGACTTGTTTTTTCTCGTAAACTTGCTCTGGGGAAACGTATTCATGCTCTGTGGCGACTTGTTCTTTAACTTGTTCTTTCTCGGAAGCTAATTTTTGAATTTGTAATGATAAGGCTTTGATGTATGCTGGAGTAGTTCCACAACAACCACCTATAAGTCGAACATTACATTCTTGAATAAAACGTAGTGTTTGTGTTGCGAATTCTTGTTCGTTTAAAGAATATATGAGTTTTTCATTTTGATGAATAGGAAGACCAGCATTTGGCATGACAAGAAGAGGACCATTCCAATATTCACGTAATTTTTTAACATGATGTAGCATGTTTTCTGGTCCTGTGGAACAATTGATTCCTAGTGCATAAATATCAAAATATTGTAGGATGGCAACAATGGCACTAAAATCAGATCCTACAAGGAGTTGCCCAGAATTTTCTACTGTTACAGAAACAATGATAGGAATATTTTTGTTATATTTTTTTAATATATCTTGGATGATATTTAAAATACATTTGATATGGAGTATATCTTGGCAAGTCTCCATCAAAAAAAGATCAATGTTACATTCTGCAAGAGCTAAAATTTGAGGATAGTATGCTTGATAAATCTCTTTGTATGTAATTTGGTTTAAAGTGGCTAATTTTGTTCCTGGTCCAATAGATCCTGCAACAAAACCATGACCAGCTTGTTGAACTGCTACATGAGCAATTTGTGCTGCTGCTTTGTTGATTTCATATATTTGATCTTGTAGCCCCATTTCTTGTAAGACAACACCATTTGCACCAAATGTGTTTGTTTCGATGACGTCTGCTCCAGCCTGTAGATATTGTGTATGAATTTGTTGGATTTTATTTCCAGCAACTATGTTTAACCATTCATTACAACCTTGGCTTATATTTTCATCTAGTCCTAATTTTAAAATTTCTGTTCCCATAGCTCCATCAAAAATAACAATATTTTCTAGGGCGTATTCTTTAAATTTCATTTTTTTCTTTCTCATAAATATTGAAAAAACTTAGGGATACGTTGAAAACGTACGAAAAATATGTTGTAAAATTTACTGAAATATATGTTAAAAAACCTAGGAAAATAGATTTTCCTAGGTTTAATTTACATGCTTTTATGTAGTATAAAATTATGATTGTTGTTTAAGTCTTTGTATAATTTTTTCTGGTGTAAAGGGCCAATCTCGAATCCATATGCCAATAGCATCATGAATGGCAATTGCCAATACACCTGCAGAACCGTTCAGGCTGATTTCAGCAATAGATTTTGCACCATAGGGACCTAATGGATCATCTAAAATAGGAAGAAGTTCGACTTTGAAATCAGTAGGAATATCTTTAAACATAGGGACTTTGTAATCTAAGAAGTTAGGATTGATACATTTTCCATTTTCATCGTATTTCATTTCTTCCCATAAAGAGTGTCCAATGGCTTTCATAACACCACCATAGACTTGTCCTAAAGCTAAATCAGGGTTGATAGGAGTACCACAATCTTGTATAGCGTAGTATTTGTCAACTTTGATTTCTCCTGTTCTTATATTTACAGAAACTTGAGCAAAGTGAGCACCATAAGGAATAGGAGCTTCTTCTGTAGTAAAGCCAGCAGCAGCAGTGAGTTGTCCTTTGCCAACACCACTGTGAGCATGAGCAGAAAGTTGAGCGTATTGGACTTCTTTTCCTGTAGTAGAGATAACTTTATGGGGAAATTCTAGGCTAAGGTTTTGTATAGGCTCTTGTAAGTATTCACTAGCTGCTTGTAAAATTTTTTCTTTCATTTGTTTTGCAGTGTTGAAAACTGCACTACCAGTAAAATACGTTCCGCTAGATGCATACGCCCCGACATCAAAGGGCGTGACGTCTGTATCAGCTGCAATGATGGCAAAATGTGATACGTCCACTTGTAGACATTCAGCAGCAATTTTGACTGCCATTGTGTCCAGACCAGTTCCTAAGTCAGTCCCACCTATAAGAAGTTGGAATGTGCCATCTAAGTTCATGTCAATGCGAGCATTGGCAGCGTCAATTCCTGGAAGGCCAGAACCTTGTTGTATAATGACAGCTCCTTTTCCTATTTTGATATTGGGATCGTCACTAACTTCTTTTTTATTCCATTCGATCAATTCATATCCACGTTTTAAAGCTGCTTCAAGTCCGCATGTAGAAATTTTTTGTGCAATGCCTTCTTGACCTTCTCCAAGCGATTTTAGAATTTCTAGGTGATAGCCTTCATAGACTCGATTTTTTTGTAAAAAGTCATATAAATCTATATTGAGTTTATTACATAATTCAGCACAGGCAACTTGCATGGCAAAAGAGCCTTGAGGAGCACCATATCCTTGGTACGCACCTGCAATGGGCAAATTTGTATAGTATACTTTAACATTATAATGAATATTGGGACAAGTAAATAAGGGAAGTGTTTTGGAACAAGCATTCATAGGAACTGTGAGGCAGTGTGCACCATATGCACCTGTATCTGCAAGAACTTCCATATTAATAGCAGTGAGCGTGCCATCTTTTTTTGCACCAAGTTTTATTGTAATTTCCATAGGATGACGAATACGAGAGGAAATAAATTCTTCTGCTCGGTTGTAACGAAAATAGACTGGTTTTCCAGTTTGCCATGTGATCCATGCTGCTATGTCTTCTAGCACAATGTCTTGTTTTGCACCAAATCCACCACCGAGTTTTTCTTTAATAACGCGAACTTTTGTTTCTGGTATGTCAAGGAGAGTGGCAATCACACGACGTAGGTGCCATGGAACTTGTGTAGAAGCTCGGATGATGAGACGGTCATTGTCTAAATATGTATAGCATATGTGGGGTTCTAAAGGTGTGCATTGAACTGGTTTTGTAATGTATGTGTTTTCTATAATGACATCTGCTTCTTCCAATCCCTTTTCAATGTCACCAATGCCACCTGATGTAGAGGCAGCTATATTTTTTGTTGGATCAGCACCAATAGGGAGTGGATCGCAATATTCTTCTCGAACATTGACTTGTGGTGCACCTTCTTTACTTGCTTCAGCAATGCTTAGACAAGCTGGTAAAATTTTATATTGGACTTTTATTTTTTCTGCTGCTGCTTTAGCCTGTTCAAATGATTCTGCTGCAACTGCTGCTACTCTGTCGCCTACGTAACGAACAGTGCGATCCATAACTCGTTTGTCATAAGGAGATGGTTCTGGATAGCCTTGCCCAGCTGAGCTGTAATATGTTGTTGGTGCATTTTTATAAGATAAAATATATGCAACGCCTTCCATGGATTCAGCTTCGCTTATGTCCATTTCTTCAATATAAGCATGAGCATGAGGACTTTTCAGTAAATATACGTGTAAGGAGTTGGGCTGTACCATATCTTCTACAAAAGCTGGTTCAAATGTTACGAGCTTTGTACCATCTACTTTTTGTGTAGCTTTGCCAACCCAGCGAAGATGGTTAGCATATTCTGGATGTAATGTGCCTTCCATAGTATATTTGCGAAGTCGTTTTGCTGCTAAATCTACTGCTTGATAAAGTTGTTCATAGCCTGTACATCTACAGAAAATGCCAGAAAGTGCGTTTTGGATTTGTTCTCGTGTTGGTTCTAATGTTTTACTAAGAAGTTCCTTTGTAGCATTCATCATACTGCCCATGCAATATCCACATTGAACAACGCCAGCATCTAAAAATGCAGTTTGAATTACATGCAATTTTCGACCATCTGCTAAACCTTCTGCGGTAGAAACTTCTTTGCCATCTAATTGAGGAGCCAAAAGCAAACAAGAGTTGACTAGCTTCCCATTGAGCAAAATGGCACAGCTACCACACATACCTTGTGCATCACATCCAACTCTAACAGAAAGATAACCCTTGCTACGCAATAAGTTATGGACTTTATCGCTTGGTTTTACTTCCCAATTACATTTTTTCCCATTCAATGTAAATTGTATTTTCATGTGTATTCCTTTTCTATTGAATGCATTCTTGAATGGCATCTGCTACATATACTTTGCATAAATGTGTTTTATATTCGGCACTTGCTCGAATATCGGAAACAGGATGCACGTTCTCTTCTACCCATTTTTCGCATTCTGTGATGGAAAAATCAGCAATTTTTTTGTGATTGAGCTTTTCTTCTACTACAGATAGTCGTTTTACTGTTTCTGCAATTCCACCTATGGCAATTACCATATTTTCTATAGTTTCATCTATAATGTCAAAACTCACAACTACATTGATAATTCCTATGTCTTGCGAAGAACGTTGGTACTTTTTATGATTTATATGAAAATTGTTTGAAGGAATAGGTATTAAAATTGTTTTGATAAAATCATCTTGTTTTTGTTGAACATATTCTTCCAAAGAAATAATTTTTTCATTTCCATCAGATAAAACTATTTGCATAGAAGCATGGTATGCTAATAAAACAGGGATAAAACCAGAAGAAGATTTATTAGCAGCTATATTTCCACCAATCGTTGCCATATTCCTAATTTGTGGATTGTTAATACGTTTAGTAGAATTCTTAAAACCTTCCATATGCGTTTCTGGTGGGAAGGGGAAATTTATAATTTGAGTGCAAGTGACCATGGCACCTACTTGCACTTCTTTTTCGTGAATTACAATTTGATCTAAGCCTAATTTTTCTAAACTAATCATTACTTCAGTCAAAGGAGAGGGATACGTAGAACACTGTGTACCGCCAGCAAGATAGCAACCTTTTTCTTTGTATTGATTTTTTAAATGAATAGCATCTTGTATAGTATTCGGGCAAACATAATCTTGGATCATAAATCAATTACTCCTTATTTTATTCTATATATAGGAAGTCTTTTTTCATTATACATTATTTTTGAAAAGGAATGTATAAAAAAATAATTATCTCTTCCTTTTACTTTTAAATGGACAATATTGGATAATTTATTTTTAATATCTTATTTTGAATAAAAAAATTGCTAACAAAATTTTTCTTGCAATTCGAAAATAAGATGGTATGATAAAAAAATAGGATGTTAACTTAAAGATGGGTTGTTAACTCAGCGGGAGAGTGCTACCTTCACACGGTAGAAGTCGGAGGTTCAAACCCTCTACAACCCATTGATATTTTCAGGGGATGTGGCTCAGTTGGGAGAGCGCTGCTTTCGCACGGCAGAGGTCGGCGGTTCGAATCCGCTCATCTCCATTTCAAGAGCAATTCTATGTATCTCCACTGTATTTTTCCTACTTTTTCAGAAATTCCTCCAAAGTTTTCAAAGCAAGCTTCTATTTTCAATCAAACCTATTCTAGCAAAATTTTTTGTCATTGTTCTGGAACTGGTCAACAAGTTATTACTTGTATTGATTCCATTGCAAAACAAGGCAATGCTTCTTATATTCTTCTCCTTGGTTATGCAGGTGCATTAGATCCTAATTTACAAAGGGGCGATATTATTCTTTGTAATCAATATGAAAATGCTACTGGGAATATTTTATCTACAAATTTTGAAGTTTTACAATTTTGGGAAAATTTTCTACAAGAACAACACATTATTTATACTATTTGTAATTGTTATACAAGTGATACAGTCGTCTCTAGTGTAGAAAACAAAAAAAATTTATTTCAAAAAAAATATTCTATAGTAGATATGGAAAATTATTATGCAGCCCAACAAAGTCAAGCATACAATATTCCATTTTTAAGCATTCGTTTTATATTAGATACTGCACAAGATGAATTACCAGATATGTCATCCACCTTAACTGCCAATGGTAAAATTGCACCTTTTTCTACTATGAAATATATTTTACAACATCCTCTTTATATTCCAAAAATGTTTAAAATCTTTCAATATACAAAACAAGTTCAATTGAATCTAAAGACAGTTTGCTCTTCTTTGTTTACAATAAATTAAAAAATAATAGCATATAAATAAAATTAAAATAATGGCATATATAAATACAATTAGAAAAAAACTATATATGCCTGTATTTTTGATAGATTTTTTTTCAATATAACGTATAATATACTGAAGTCGTGTTTTAGTCTTATAAAATTTTCTTTACAAGAAGGTTATATTATATGTCTAAATTATTATCTATCCTATGTTTTATATTTTGCATTAGCCTTATGGCAGGAAACTTGCCAGAATCTTTACATCCTTATGAAAATGATGCAAAAGTTTTGCAACATTATTCTTCAAACATTTCTGATGTGACTGCCTTAGAAGTTACTTTTTCTCAAGAAACAGAAGTCGAAGAAGATGTTGATTATATCATTTTACTCAATAGTAATGGTGATGAAGTAGCTAAATATACTGGCACGCAACTTGCGGGTCTTACTGTTCGAATTGAAGGAAATTCATTTTCTATTTTATTAAAAGCAGATGATACAAAAAATGCTTATGGTTATAAAGTAGAATCGATTCGTGCAATATATGAAGATTTTGAATCATATTCTAGTATAAATGATGTAGATTATGATAGTATAAGCCATTTAACGAATGATGATCTTAAATCAGAATTATACAATATGGTAAAAGGTCATACAAGTATTGGATATGATTCAGCAAAAGTAAAAATGTTTAGTTATATAAATAATAAAAATGGTACAGTTCGTTGCGTTTACACTGGCATTATTGTGCAGACAACAGGAATTCCTGCAAATGAAGTCATGAACACAGAACATACATGGCCTAAATCACTAGGTGCTAGCAGTGAACCTGCTAAGAGTGATTTGCATCATCTTTTTCCAACAGATTCTGTAACAAATAGTCGTCGATCCAATTATCCTTTTGGAACAGTTACAAATCAAACATGGAGTAAAGGTGGAAGTGTGTTAGGAACAAATTCTTCGCAAGGAACTTGCTTTCAACCTAGAGAAGACCATCGAGGAAATGTAGCACGTGCCATGTTTTATTTTGCCATTCGTTATCAAAAGAGTTTAGATGCTAACCAAGAAAGAACATTACGACAATGGAATAGAGAAGATCCTGTAGACCAAGAAGAAATGACTCGAAACGACCTTGTAGCACAATTCCAAAAGAAACGCAATCCGTTTATTGATCATCCTGAATATGTAGATCAAATCAATGATTTTTAATATGTTTTATAATAAAAAATAAAATAGATAGATCAGTTAATGATTTTTAATATGTTTTATAATAAAAAAAACAGAATAGATATTTTTTTATCTATTCTGTTTTTTTTATTATGAAATATTTAGAAATTTATTTTTTTTTAAACGAAAAAGATTATTGGAAGAAAGAAATATTATGGAGTAGTAGGAAATAAAGGAAGGTTTCCAGGAAACATTTCAGGAAATTTATTTTTGATAGTGTCTAAGATTTCGTTAAATACAACTGTTTCTGAAGGTGTACCATCTATCGTTTCTATAGAAGTTGTGCTTTTCAGTAATTCAAAAATATATTCATAATTTTCAGAGACTTGCTCTAAAATTTCTGTTTTTTCGTATAATTCTTGATACCATCTATTTTTATTTCTTCGTTTTGTACAGACTGCCAAGGATGTTTTTAAAAATATGGTAAGATCAGGAATCAAACATTGTTGATTAATAGTTTGTAGCCAATCAAAATTGGTTCGCTTCTTGTTCATCTGATAGGCATAATTAGAATAATAGTATCTGTCGCAAATAACAATAATCCCTTCGTTTAATTTTGGAAGTATAGTTTGTTGTAAATGATCGATTCTGTCTGCTGCAAAAAGTAATGCAATAGAACTATTAGTAAGTACTTCTGTATTAGGTGCTTTTTTATTTGGATTAAGTGAAAGCCTTTTTGTGAGCAAGAGGCGTAAAATAAGACCAACTGGGCCTTGTGTAGGTTCACTTGTGGTAATAACAGGCCAGTTTTGTTGTTCAAAGTATTTTTGTAGGAGATGGGCTTGAGTAGTTGTGCCAGCTCCGTCTAATCCTTCTAGTACAATGAATTTTCCTCGTATGGTTTTCTTTTTTTTATTGACCATTCTGTTTTCGCTTGATTATAGAAATTGCTGTTTATATATTTTCCATAGTGAAGAATGTATAGTTCGTAATTACGTAATTATAAATTATATCCATATATTATTTTACTGTTAGTTTCTTTCTAAGACACAATTTAAAACATAAGGGGCTTCATCTGCTTCAATTAAAATTTCTTGAGAAAATGGAATATATCCTTGTTTTTGAATCACTACTTTTTTATTTCCTGGAAGGATAAGAGAACGATCAGCCAACATTTTTTCATTTCCCTCTGGCATGGTTACTACATTGACTTGATCAGGGATAATAACCTCGCCTGTTGCTTGGTCGCGAATATCAAATATAACAACTCGTTCTTTGGCTTCTAATGTTGTACTAAGTGGATAATTTCCATCACCATCTGGATCTGTAACCTCGAGTGTTTCTGTTTTTGTGTGGTATCCTCGTTTTTCAACGACAAATGTATGCTGTCCTGTAGAAACAGAAGTGTTTTCTACTAAGAGTGCACCATCCATATACACATTATCTGGAGAAATTCCACCACTAGGGAAATCGCTTTTTATATAGAATAAAACTCTCACATAATTAGAAACAGTTGGTGCGGGAAGTGTAGAAAATGTAGTATCACCTTGGGATGTATGAATCGTTTTAGTTTCTGTTTCTGATTTTTGAATCTTTTCACCTTCTTGATCAGGTCGAATAACAACAGTTTGCTTACAATTGATATTAAAAAATACAATCACTGTCAATATAAATATAATTAATCCTTGTTTCATTATAAACCTTTCTAAAATTTAAAGATTCAATATATGAATCTTGTTTACTTAGGATAAATTAAAAAACAATTCAACCTTATTACCATTTTTTTTAAAATTTCATGTGCTTATCATGCATATGCACTTTGCAAATTAAAATATGAATCCATTATACAATATTTTTCACTAAATGGAAATATAAAAAATCAAACAAAAAAAACAGAGATAATTTTTAAATAAGATTTACATTACTCTACTTTGAGGAAAATATGATTAGAAAAATTTGCTCTAGGGAAGTAGCAGGCAACATAGGGAAGTAGCAGGCAACATTGAGCAACATTGCCTCCCCCGAGCAACATTACTTCCCCCGAGTAACTTTCCACCCCAGAGCAACATTGCTTCCCCAGAGCAACTTTTCTTCCCCGAGCAACATTGCTTCCTCCGAGCAACTTTCCTCCCCAGAGCAAATTCCACTCTCCCGAGGAAAATTGCTTCCTCCGAGCAACTTTCCTCCCCAGAGCAAATTCCACTCTCCCGAGGAAAATTGCTTCCCCCGAGCAACTTTCCTCCCCAGAGCAACATTGCAACACGCGTTTCCACGCATTCACACATTTCTACGTAATTCTACGCATTTTCTTTTCTATTCATGAATTTCTATATAATTCTACGCATTTTCTTTTCTATTCATGCATTTCTACGTAATTCTACGTATTTTCTTTCTATTCACGCATTCTACATAATTCTACGCATTTTCTTTTCTATTCATGCATTTCTACGTAATTCTACGTATTTTCTTTTCTATTCACGCATTCTATGTAATTCTACGCATTTTCTTTTTCATTGACGTATTAATAGATTTCACTCCCCCGAGTAGCATTGCTTCCCCAGAGCAACATTGCCTACCAGAGTAACAAAAAAATGAGAGACAAAAAAATAATGTCTGGCATGTGTAAAAATATGCAGACATTATTTTTCTGTTAGCCTTTGAGATAATATTTTTTATTTTATTCCCATAAGGAGCGATATAATTTGTTTCTTTTGCGAAGTTGATCGGTGAATTCTTGAATTCCTAGTTTTTCTACAAAGGTAGGTTGGGTGCTAAAAAGAGAGATTCCAAGCCCTAGTTGATGGTTTTCGATTTCAAAGCCTATGCTTTCTAAAATAGTTGGGAATAGGTCTAATGCCCAACAGGTGCGTTGGTATGTGGGAGGTGTTTTTTGAGAATGAATGATTGTATTGTAGATGGTGCGTTTTTTTCTAGATGTGGAATTGTATACTTCGCCCATTCTTGTGTGGTCACCCATTATAATTATGGTTGTTCGTTTGTAATAGGGTTGTTGTTGGAGCCATGTCATAAAATTATGAACGTTTTTTGATGTGTATTGGTATTCTTTTTTGACATCATCATATGTTTCAAATGGTTCGTTGTGAGTGCTTAATGTCATAATAACAGCACAAAAAGGTTCTGGCAATGTAGTTATTTTTTCTTGGAATATTTTAAATAAGTTTTTATCTGGGATGCCCCATTTTTCAATTTGACCTTTGTTTAAAGGATGGTGTAAAAGTTCGTTTTTGAAAAATGCAGCATTTTGAAAACCATGAGATTCGAGAAATATGCCAGAACAACTAAATATTCTGTCTTCGCCTTTTACAATGAGGTTGTGGTAACCGTGGTCTTGTAAGATTTGACCAAGAGAATATGCATGAGGTGCATATGCTTTATTGTTTTTGTCTTTAAAATTAATTTTTCCATAGTGTATGTAGTTGTTAGGAATTCCACACATACTGGCCACTACGCTACCTTGTGTGTATCCCATGGTATATCCTGGTAGAAAATTTGTGAATGTGCCATGTTTTTTTGCAATTTCTGTTAGTTCTGGAATCCAATTTTCAACGGTGTCGCCTCTCTTCACATGGGCAACAGAATTTTCTAAACTTTCTAGGTATATTAGGATGAGATTTTGTTTTTGTGTAGGAGCTTTGATTTTTGCTGTTTTTGGATTTACATAATGTTCTTCATAAAATGTACTATTTTCTTTATCCATTAGTTCTTGATAGTAGATCAGTATTTCGTATTTATCTAAGCCGTATACTAAAAAATAGATGAAAAGTGCAGAGATGATAGTACTGAAAATAATTTTTGTTCTTTTTTGAATATGTCGGAAACATAGGTAATGTAGAAGAATGGTGGTAAAAGTAGGAATGATGATGACAAATAGGAAACAAGAAATAAAAAAGCTAAGAGGAGTTCCTAGAATAGGAGTTTTTCCATTAAAGATAATTTCTTCTACGCATACATCTTTATACACATATTCTGTCCAAATTAATAACATTATTAAAAAACAAACAATAAAAAAAAGTGCATAAAAACAATAAAAATATAGGAAGCTTTTTTTCGTTTGCTCTTGTTCTTTTGAGTTCATTAATTGATCTTTCCATTGACAAATTTGTTGCGTTGAAATAAAAAAGCAATGTTATAACCTATTTACAGAATCATGATAGTACTATAGGATAAAATGATAATAATACTATAGAATAAGAATCATGAATAATATTTAGAGGTAAGAATCATGATAATACTATAGGTTAAAAATTATGATACTATTTATAGGATAGATAGAGGATGGATAAAATAAACAGGGAAAATAATAATTATTTCCCCTGTTTATTTTATATAAGATTATGCGTTTTGTTTTGTGATAGCATCAAATACTTTGGAAACAGAATCTAAGATAGGAGTTCCTGGACCAAAAATAGCAACGACGCCTTGTTCATATAGAAAGTCATAATCTTGGGGAGGAATGACACCACCAGCAACGACAAGAATGTCTTGTGCATTTTGTTTTTTAAGTGATTCAATGAGTTGAGGAATTAGTGTTTTATGTCCAGCTGCAAGAGAGGATACACCAACTACGTGGACATCATTTTCAATGGCTTGTCGTGCACATTCTTCAGGAGTTTGGAAAAGTGGTCCCATATCTACGTCAAATCCAATGTCAGCGTATGCAGAGGCAACGACTCGGACGCCTCGATCGTGTCCGTCTTGTCCAAGTTTGGCTAGGAGAATTCTGGGACGTCTTCCATGTTTTTGTTCAAATTGTTTAATTTTATCGTTTAATTCTTGAAATTCTGTGTTGTCTTGGTATTCTTTCCCATATATGCCTGTAACTGTTTTTGTATTGATTTCGTATCTTGTAAATATTTTTTCCATAGCCTCTGAAATTTCTCCTAGAGAAGCACGTTTTTTAGCAGCATCAATTGCTACTTCCAATAAGTTTCCGCCTTCTTTGGAAACTTTTGTAATATTTTCCAATGCTTCTTGTACTTCTTTGTTATTTCTGGAAGCTTTGATTTCTGTAAGGCGTTGTATTTGTTTTTCTCGAACTGCAGTGTTGTCAATTTCTAGAATATCTATGCTTGTTTTTTCTGTAGATTGGTATTTGTTGACTCCAATGATTATTTCTTTGCCTTGGTCAATGAGGGCTTGGCGATGTGCAGCTGATTTTTCAATTTCCATTTTAGGCATGCCAGCTTGTATGGCTTTTGTCATACCACCCATTTCTTCCACTTTATTCATAAGTTCTCGTGCATGTGTGACTAGAGAATGAGTTAAACTTTCTATATAGTATGAACCACCCATAGGATCAATGACTTTTGGAATATGTGTTTCATGTGAAAGAATGAGTTGTGTGTTTCTTGCAATTTTGGCAGAAAATTCTGTGGGAAGTCCGAGAGCTTCGTCAAAGGAATTGGTATGCAAGGATTGCGTTCCACCTAGGACAGCTGCCATGGCTTCTATAGTAGTTCGAATGATATTATTATATGGATCTTGTTCTGTTAAGCTCCAGCCAGAAGTTTGGCAATGAGTACGCAATGTAAGTGCACGGATGTTTTTAGGCTGAAAAGGTTGGATGATTTCTGCCCAAAGTTGGCGAGCAGCACGTAATTTAGCAATTTCCATGAAGAAGTTCATGCCTATTCCAAAGAAAAAGGAAAGTCGGGGAGCAAAACTATCAATGTCAAGCCCTTTGGAAATAGCAGCTCGTACATATTCTAAGCCATCTGCTAAAGTAAATGCTAATTCTTGTACTGCATTGGCTCCAGCTTCGTGCATGTGATAGCCACTAATGCTAATACTATTGAATTTTGGCATGTATTTACTTGTGTATTCAATGATATCTGACACGATTCGCATAGAGGGAGTAGGTGGATAAATATATGTATTACGAACCATGAATTCTTTTAAAATATCATTTTGGATTGTACCAGTAAGTTTTTCTTGAGAAACGTTTTGTTCTTGAGCTGCAGCAATAAACATTGCCATAATAGGAATCACAGCACCATTCATTGTCATAGAAACAGACATTTGATCTAAAGGGATTTGATCAAATAAAATTTTCATGTCTTCAATAGTATCAATGGCAACGCCTGCTTTCCCTACATCACCTATTACTCTTGGATGATCCGAATCATAGCCTCTATGAGTTGCTAAATCAAACGCAACAGATAGTCCTTTTTGTCCAGCAGCTAGATTTTTTCTATAAAATTCGTTAGATTCCTCAGCAGTGGAAAATCCAGCATATTGTCGGATGGTCCAAGGTCGATTAGTATACATGGTTGCATAAGGACCACGTAAAAAAGGCTCAAATCCTGGAAAAGAATTTGTATATTCTAGATTTTCTAAATCTTGGGCAGTGTACAATGGTTTGATTTTAAATCCTTCAGCAGTTGAATGTGTGATGCTTTCAATTGTCTTGCCTTTGAGTTCATCTTCTGCTGCTTTTTGCCATTCTGCGATGTTGCTCATGGTAATTCCTTGTATTTGTATAATTCTTTGTATTTTTATAAAAATGAGAGTAAAAATAAGAGAAAGAAAAAAAGGACGCAGACGCGTCCTTTGTTAATTTTATGCAAAGACAAATAGGGGTTGTCCATATTTGACTTCAGATGCGTCTGAAACGCAGATTTCTTTTACATTGACTTCTTCTGGCAAATTCATTCCTTGGAATAAAATTTGATTGAAGCATTTCATAACTTCAACAAGACCAAGAACTTGCCCTTTTTTAATATTGTCGCCTTCATTAACATAGGCAGAAGCATCAGGGGAAGGTCGACGATAGAAAATTCCATCTGTAGGTGAAGTGATAATATATTTACCATTGAGTTCTGGTGCTTTTTGTTGGAATATATCTTCTACGATGTTCTCTTGTTGGATAGAAGTTAAGGTAAATATTTCTTCCATATATTGTACATTACGTATGATTAATTCTGTATCATAGTTGGCTACTCTTCCAGTAATATTTTTCGGGAGCATGAGTTGATATTTTGTATTGATGCATTGAATAGTACCAATACATGTGCCGGGAATTAAAATGTCGCCAGGCATGGGTAATTGGGATAAGTAACCGACCATAGGGGAACATAGAATACTGTTCTCTCCCTCTTGACGATGTAATAATTCGATTTGCTGCATTAAAAAAAATCCTTTTGCTTATTACAATATCTAAACTAATTTCTTAGTTTCGCAACAATATGTATTTTCTTGATTTTATATAATTTTAAAAGCAAGAAAATACATGAAATACATTATTAAAAATGTAAAGCTTGGATATCGTGTAAAGACCAAATTCGTGGATTTTTTACACGTCGATATCCAGTTCCTTGGTAGCACATTTCTGCCATAGCTTCTAAGTATGGACGAAGCTCGCTCATGAGAACGATTTCATCAGTATCTAGTTGTCTGGCAGTTACAATTGGATCCATGTCGGTGGTAATTCTGGCTTCTACATCTGCCATGCCTTGTTTGATTTTATCGTATTCTTCTTGTGTTTCGGCTACGATTTGAAAGTTTTTATCTAGCTTTGTGTTGTAAGTAGCAATAGCTAGCGTGCGTCCTTCCATCACAGCCAATCGTGTAAGTGGTGTTGATAGTTGTAATACAGGTTGATAGGGAGATCCTGCCATAGCATAGTAGCCAGCTCCTGAGGCTTTTCTTAATAATATAGTAATCATAGGGTTGCGATTTGTGGAGTTTGTATAAATAAGGCTGGATCCATAGCCTAGGAGACCTTCTTTTTCGGCTTCGAGTCCAATGTCAAAGCCAGATATATCTTGTAGCCAAATCAAGGGAATTCCGTCATCATTGCAAGCTCTAGAAAAAGCTGAAATTTTTGCAATGCCTTGTTTATATAAAATTCCGCCAGGGCGATGTATAGATCTTTGTTTGGGATGATCTGTTAAATACATATTGTTTGCAATGAAACCCATGTATAAACCTTTGATGCGAGCAATTCCACAAATCATTTCTTTACCTCGATCTGGTAATACTTCCCAGAAGAGGCTATTGTCCACAAGACGAGCAATAATTTGTCTCATATCATATGACATTCTGTAATCTTTTGGAAAGATACCACATATTTCTTGTGGATTAAAATTAGGCTCTGCAACTTGTGCACCATAACGATAATATTCAACTGCTGATGTGGGTAGTTTATCAATATCTTTTTGGATTCTGCGCAACAATGTTTCATCATCAGGTACTCGAAAATCAGCACAATTGGAAGTGTGAACATGTACGTCAGGACCACCAATATCTAAAGATGTGATTTTTTGGCTTTTGGCACCTTTTACCAAAGCTGCACCTGCAATAACCATATAAGCTTGTTCTGTCATATAAACAATATCACTGATAATGGGCATGTATCCACCACCAGCAATGCAATCGCCAAATACGCCAGCAATTTGAGGAACTTGTGCATCACTCAAAAGGCTATTCATTTTAAAAATGTACCCTGCACCTCTGGGACCTGGAAAAGTTTTAGATTGTTCTGGGAGATAAAGTCCACTACAATCGACAAGGTAAATCACTGGAATACGTAATCTTAAGGCAATTTCTTGTGCACGTTCGATTTTTTCTGGTGACATGGGCCACCAAGAACCCGAAGCAACAGTATTGTCATTGGCAATGACCATTGTATAACGATTTCGTACTTTCACAAAAGCTGTGATAACGCCTGCACCTGGAGAAGGTCGCCCACCAAAATCAAGACCGTAATTGACAAATGTGCCAATAGGGAAAACTTGAGTTCCTGGATCTTTGAGAAAATCAATTCGTTCCCATGTTGTCATCTTTTTCTTTTTATGGATTCTTTGAACATAGGAATCGCCCCAACCTGCTTTGACTTCTGCTCGTTTTTCTTGGTAGATGGCGTCTAGTTCTTTCATATTCTGTTGATTTTGTTGGTATTCATCGTTGCTGATATATTGGTCGATCGAGTTTCCGATCCTCTCCAGCAGTATTTTGGCCATTTTTTTTCCTTTTTTCCTTCAGATGTTCATTCAATTAGACTTTTTCATTGCTTGGGGAAGCAATGAAAATTTGCAAACAAAATCTTAAAAATTTTATGCGATTATATGTACATCATAACAATTTTTATACAGATAATCAAGCTTTTTTATTTCCTTGCTTATGCAGTTTGCATATAATTTTGTCTATTTTTTAGTAAATGAATTTTGCATACAATTTTGTCTATTTTTTAGCAAATGAATTTTGTATATAATTTTGCTATATAAATGAAAAAATAATGTTTTCTTTCATCCTGTTACAAAATAGTGTGCTTTTCTTCGTGGTTAAGTGTCTAATACTTTTCCATAACGACGTTTACGTTTTGAAAAGCTTTCTAGGGCTTGATGCAATTCTTCTTTTGTAAAATCTGGCCATAGCGTTTTAGTAAACCAAAGTTCACTGTAGGAAACTTGCCATAATAAATAGTTGGAAATCCTTTGTTCACCACCTGTACGAATGAGTAAATCAAGCTCTGGCATATCTGGTTGATATAAATTTTGATTACAAAGAGTTTCATCAATCTCATCGATAGTTATTTTACCTTCTACTACTTGTTTTGCAATGTTTTTGACCATATGAATGAGTTCATTGCGACCACCATATGATATAGCAAGACAAAGTGTCATACCAGTATTATTTTTACTTGCATCGCATGTAATCTTGAGTTCTCGTAATACTTGACTTGGTAGGGTATTTATTTCGCCAATTGTAATAAATCGAATATTGTTATCTACAATAACGTTGCGTTGTTTGATTAGAAAGCGTCTTAGGAGTGTCATTAAATAACGTACTTCATCTGCTGGGCGTTGCCAGTTTTCATGAGAAAATGTATATAGGGTCAGTTGTTGGACACCTAGTCGAACACATTCTCGCGTGATTTGATCCACAGCATTTGCACCTTCTCGATGTCCCCAAACTCTTTCTCTCCCTTGTCTCTTAGCCCATCTACCATTGCCGTCCATAATTATAGCAATGTGTCGTGGTATTTTGAATTGTTCTACATTCATAGTTTTAGGCGTCCCTCCTAGACGTCCTCCTATTGTATTAATTTTTTAAGGAAATAATTTTTCCATCTTGGCAAATGTCAATCGTTCCATCCGGGAAAATTTCATGAAGTTTTGCTTTATATTTATAATGGGGTGCATGATATAGATATTCATATTCTCTTGTTCGTGCTGAATATTTTTGAAATTTATTCAACAAGATACTGATATTATGCAATGCTTGTGCATTGTCTAATTTATAAACAAGACGTTGCACAATGTTTTCTCTTCCATGTTCGATGGGAGTTGTCTTTGCAAAAAGACTCGTTGCAGTTTCTGGGATGTTTTCATCTACAAGATTTATACCAACACCAAAAATTATGTATTTAAAAGAAATATCTAAACTTTCTAGTAAAATTCCTGCTATTTTTTTATCACCAATATATAAATCATTGGGCCATTTTAATGTTAAGTTATTTTGAAAATTACCAAATAGTTCTTCGATAGTTTCATATATAACTACGCCAAAATAGAGATTTAAAAGCCCAATTTGTTTTTGAAACGGATTTTTATGGATCATAGATAAGTATAAATTTTGATTAGAGCTAGATTCCCAAGTGCGACCGTGGCGTCCTCTTCCTTGTGTTTGTGAATCAGCAACTACAACCCAAGGTGTCTGATTTTTATCCCAGAGCCTTCGACATTCGGAGTTTGTTGAATCTACTTCTTTTATGTGGATAAAAGAGTGATTGGGTAGCAATATATTTTGCATCTACATTTCCTTATCGCGTGCTTTTAAAAATCGAAGCACTACCTCTTGTTTTCTTTCTATATAACGTTGCATTTCAGCTTTATCTTTGCATTGTCGACGATGTGCTACCCATTCTTTTTTTTGTTTTTCCATTTTTTCTTGTGTTTTGGCACCATAATAAAGCCCAGAAATGAGAGTGGTCACGACATATCGTCCTTGTTTTGTAAAATTCGATTGAATTTTTGCAAAAATAGCATTTCCATCTATTAGATGATGCTCTTGTACATTGGGATCATATTTCCATTTCATGCTCATACTGCTTTTACCTTTTCTCTTTCTATGTCCATTTTTTCTGAGGCGTTCTCTGAAGCAGGTTGATTTTCTAATGTATTTATGTCTATTTTTTCTAAGGTAGGTTGATTTTCTAATGTATCTGTTTCTATTTTCTCTGAAACCGGTTGATTTTCTAATGTATTTATGTCTATTTTTTCTAAGGCAGGTTGATTTTCTAATGTATCTATTTCTATTTTCTCTGAAACCTGTTGATCATCTAATGTTGGAAGTTTGTCTTTTTCCAACTCATCTCGATATTTATAAATATTGCGAAGATAATCTAATAAGAAATGTGCCATTTTAGCACCAACTAGACCATCCATAAAACGATGGTCAAATGTGATGCAGATATTCACATATGGACGCACAGCAATTTCATCATTTTCTAAAACAACGGGTATTTTTGTAATTTTTCCTACAGAAACAACCATGCTACTCCTTCCGAGGAAAGAAAGGGGATTCAAAGTAAATTTCACTCCTAAACTGCCCACAGAAGTAAGCATAAAACTACCAAAAGGATCTCGAGGAAGTTTTAAAAATGGAATGTGAATATTGCAATCATATTGCAACCAATTGATAAAGTGCATGATAAAAGGAATCATTCTCCAAGGTAAAATGCGAAAAATATTTTGACTTTTTCGAATGGGATGTTCTTTTACATTGCGTACTTTTTCACTTTTTATGCGAATTTCTTCTGCCACTTGGAAAATGCTTTTTTTGTCTGCATTACGAATGCAAATCCCTACTAATTCTGTTTCTGCACCCTCTATGCTCACATGAAGAAATGCATCTACAGATTTGCGAAGATAAATTTTCCCTCTGGCAATCAATCCATTAATTTGAGGATATTTTCGAAAGCTCATGGCTAAAATTTTAGCTACAATATGATTGATAGTTAGATGAATTCCTTTTTCTCTACGAATTTCTTCAATATATTTTAGTATTTCTGAGCAATCTACATCAAGCACCGCATATACTTGGGGATCGCCTATTCCGTGCCAAGCTCCGATTGCTGCTTTTCGGAAATTGGACGGATTTTTATATACTTCACGTTCCAAAAATTGTAACGACATAATAATAGAATCCTTATATATTTATCTATATTATATATTTTATTATATATTTTTTTAATGAATAAAAATTTAGAATCTATAGTATTATAATGACTTTTCTAGAAAATTCAATTTCAAAATCTTTTAAACACCCTTTTCTTTTAGATTTATACTTAAAATAATGATCATCCATTTTCTTAAATAATGTACCACAATGTGTCCTTTTTGTTTTTTTATAAATTATCAGTAAGATTTTAAAATTATAATGTTTTATAATAAAAAATATATATATAAGTTAAGATTCTAGATTTTTTTCTAAAGAATATACAAGTTAAGATTCTAGATTTTCTTTTTTTAAGAAAGATTCTATGATTTTTAATTTTTTATGTTTTCGTTTCCAAATTTTTATAAATTGATGAAAATTTGAAAAGAAAGAGGAAAACTTTTGAGGATATAAATTTTTTATGCTAGGAAAAACATGTACAATGGAATTATTTTGCAATACTAAAAAAATTTTTTTATATTTTTTTATTTGAACAGAAAAGGGAATGTATGACTTAATTTCCTTAGAAAAAAAAGGAAACTCTAATAATGTTAGTATATTATGTTTTTTATCTGTAGCATGGATACGTACCATATAGTTTCCATGATAATTATAAGGAATTACGTATCCGTTTTGAATATATAACTTTGTTGTGGGAAACGTTGCCTCATCTACATCTATAATATGAAGAGGTGTGACTTGTATATTCATTTGATGATACTTCTCAGTGAATGATTTCCACCAAGAATAGGATTGAGGATGTGCAGAAGCTGTTTGATGCAAAAATGAACTTTTTTTTGAATGATATAAATACGTTGTTTGTGAAATAAATGCTTTATGTTTTAAAATGCGACCTTTTGTCTGATGAAAAAGTAAACTACCTTGTTCTATTGTATATATAGTATTTTGAATGTTGAATTGTCGAGGAAGAATATATTTTGCATGAGTAAAAACATGCCTTGTGCCAGGTGCCAATTCTGTTAAAATAGAAGTGGAACTAATATGTTTTGTAAAGCCTTGATTATAAGACGTTGACTTTTGTAGTTGGAAATGCAATGTTTCTTGTGGGAACATATCATGTATAGGTAAATCAAGCAACATTTCATTTTCTTCCCATGTGATCAAAGGGGGCGTATCTAAGAGAATTTCTTGAAAAACTAACTGCGAATTTTTATACAGAGCAATATACGTGTCTCCTTGCCAACTTTTAATAGGAAGTTGTTGTTCACTCGCAGCAATATGCAATATAGCTGATTCTCCTGTTTCTGTTTTTAAATGCAAAACAGCTACAATTTCATCACGCTGAATATGTTCTGTTACTTCTGCTGGTAAAATGCCTTTGATAAAATGTGCTATCAATCGTAACGAAGTGTCATTCAACCAAGCCATCATCGTTGTAATTGTTTCCATATTAAATTTATATGTATGCTCAGGTGGAGTAGGCGGTTCAATTTCCAATAATGTATTGTACGTAAATTCAAAATATACATCATCATGTAAATCTTTTAAATGTAAATATAGAGGTTGTGATTTTGTATAATTTTGAAAATTCAAAATATACGTACGAATCAATTGTAAAATATGTTCTTTGTCTAAATTATATTGTTTATATTGATCATTTTTGGGAAAATATTGCCAATATTCTGGAAATGCTTGCAAAAAATCATTTATTTCTAACGGAATACTCACTACCCATTTTTTTCGATAACTCAAAATTTTAGTTTCTGTAGATAATGCCCTGTCTGTCAAAGCATCTAAAGAAATTCCAATTGCCATAGATACTTTATGCAATTGACGGAGATATTGCGTATGTTCTTGTAATGAACTTTGTAGTAAACTTTTTTTCAAAATTTGGATTTGTGGATGATTTCCCCCATATATTAAAATTGGCAATACTTCACCATCTTGTTCTAGTAATAAACAAAGCCCAGATAACGGGAAAAACCAGCGAAGAACAATATCAAACGTATTAGGAGAAATTCGAATTTTTGTTAAAAAATTTTTAGCAAGATTTTGATCATTTCCATCACCACGTAACAATGTAAACAAGAAAAATATGAATTTTCTTTGCCATAGAGTTTCTAATTTTTCAAAATTAAAATCAAGATCATAACGTGGGACCTCTTGTACGCATTCTTCAAATCCAACTAAAGACTTATCCCGAACTTTTAAAACATACACAATTTTTCCATTTGGAAACTGTTGTCCTACTATTTTTATAAATAAGTCTTGTGAATCTGCATATCCTAGTAACGACCAAATAGCTGTGAATAAAAATTTCCAATTTTCTAATTCTACATTTCCAATATATGGCATTTTACTCCAATCTTGTTCACGGAAAACACCATCACGCAATCCTTGCAATATATAATAAACAAACTTACAGATCTCAGAAAACGAAATTTTTTCAGACATAACTCACTCTATTAAAAAAAATATCAAACATTATTCTTATAAACCACATTCTAACAAAAAATAAATAAAAAAAAAAGATAGAAAAAGTGGGAAAAAATTTTCTCAAAGAAAAAAAAATGATTAGGTATCTATTACGACTATATATTCACTCTCTTGTATATTCACTCTCTTATATATTAAGTTTTGAGTATATTAGATGTCTAAATATTTCGAAAAAATGAAAAAAATTTGCTTTGAAGGGGGTTACCAACTGCTTTAAATAATCTATAAAATTCTATAAAATAATATAAATATTTTATAGAATTATGTGGAAATATCAAAGCTGATTTAACACTAAAAGATAGAGTGTATATTTGTAATGAATGTG
>Ga0208195_1000305_pt1 | contig 67443 bp, 48 predicted proteins | sample AD_UKC077_MetaG_FD_184441 | JGI IMG/M metagenome (GOLD analysis project Ga0208195, IMG submission 184441) | Active sludge microbial communities of municipal wastewater-treating anaerobic digesters from USA - AD_UKC077_MetaG (SPAdes) (version 2) | ecosystem: Engineered > Bioreactor > Anaerobic >... | reverse complement strand
TATCAAAAAACACGGGAACAGGGCGGTTAGCATCTTTAAGTACGGGTTGGACTACTTGGCAAGGGTATTGATTACTGGATTTAATCGCTATAATATCAATTGTTTAAAATTTTTGTCGTGTACTTAGGCGATATTCATAAAAAGAATTTTTTTTTATTCCCTTATACTCTATATTTGTGCAAATTACAAAGTAGTAATTTTTTATCAATCGACGATGCATCGATTTTTAACTACTCTCTTTCTAGCGGCCTTTGGCACTATTCTTCTTCAGGCCCAGAATTGGAACCAGATATTATCGAAAGAGATAGAGGCCGAATACTTTTTATTAGAGAAGTGTTACGAAAAAGCTGCCTTGAAATACCTTGAGGCCCTTGATTTATACCCTCAAAATGCTAATATGCTCTATAAAATCGGGTATAGCTACCTGTTGACGCCCGATAAAAAAGAATACGCCATTAAATACCTTGAACAGGCAGCCGAAAAGGTTTCTTTGGATTACAATCCTAAGGCCATTAAAGAGGCCAATGCTCCTCCCGAAGCGTTATTTTACTTGGGGAAGGCCTACCAGATAACCAACCAGTTTAAACGTGCCGAGGATGTATATAGGCGCTATCGTGAGCATTTAGACCCATTAGAGGACTTCTGCAGGTACGTTGATTTGCTCGTTGCACAGTGTAAAAATGCTCCGGCTTTGATGGAAGAAAAGAAGGGATTAAAAGCAAAAAACCTCGGAACATCGATAAACGACAGCGATATGAACTTCAATGCCGTTTTTTCGGGCGATGGTAAAACCATGGCTTTTACCCGATGCAATGAATCGGGGTACGAGGTTCTGGTGGCCCGTAATTTGGGAGAATCGTGGGGCGACCCGGTTAGCATTTCGGAGGAAATAAGAGCTTACTTCTTAAAAACCTCCGGTATTTCGTACGATGGTACAGAACTATATTTAATTGATGATTTCACTTCGGAAGGCATTGTATACTATTTCCCTTACGAGAAGGGCTCGGTGTACTATACCTATTACGATAATGGGAAATGGGCAAAGGTACAGAAGTTGAAAAAGCCGATAAATAGTAAATACAACGAATCTCATGCTTCCATTTCGCCCGACGGGCATACACTTTACTTTGCCAGCGACAGGCCCGGCGGTTATGGCGGATTGGATATTTATAAATCTACCATCGATTCCAAAGGAAAATGGAGTAAGCCCGAAAACCTTGGCCCAACTATCAATAGCGAATTTAATGAGAATACTCCATTCCTTTCTTCCGATGGCAGGTATCTGTTTTTTAGCTCAGAGGCTCACAATAGTATGGGCGGCTACGATATTTTTTACGCCGATTTAACGGCAGGCACTCAACCGGTACGCATGGAATTCCCCTTGAATAATGCCGAAGACAACCTTTTTTTCTTTCCTAACGACCTGACATCGGGCTATATGGCATACCATGATCCCAAAGGCCATGGACACAAGGATATTTTTTATACAAAACTACTGCCCTACGTAAACCTTGTGGGTAATATTACCATAACCAACGATGGCGAAACTAATCTGTCGCCGGATTTTAACGTTTCACTCTACAGTATGGATGAGAGTATGAGCGAAATCCCCTTAGATGTGGATAATCAAAGCAGAAGTTTTGCACATACTCTATTGCCGGGAAATTATCAGATTTCGGTAAAAGGAGATGGTTATTACGATTTCGATCAAACCATAAATATTTCAGAGGATTACGATTTGACCAACTTCCCTCTGGAAATAGCAATGATTCCCATTGTACAGCAGGTTGCTGTAGCTGAGGTACAGCATGAATTGCCCGATGAATTAGAGGTAGCATTACCTGTACTAAATCAGCCTGTTTCTGATGAAAAACACCATGAAGTATTGGGAAAGAAACGAGATGTTGAGAAACCTTCGCCTAAGGAGGACGTTACTGTAATGCCAAAAATTGTTTTTGATAATACATCTTCTGCTTCAGAATCAGCATTTACCGTGCAAATCCTTGCCCTCATTGTTCCCGTGGGACTAGATTTTTTTCAGGATATTGAGGGCGTTTCTGTCGTTAAAGGGAGCGATGGATTCCACCGCTATACGGTGGGTTCATTCACCACAAGGGAAGAGGCACTGAATTCGCGACAGCAGCTTGTTGCCTTGGGGTATAAGGATGCCTTTGTAAGAAAAGCCATTGCCCCAGCGGCTGCTGCTGCCCGGTTTGCCATTCAGGTAATGGCGCTAAAAAACCCGGTTGAGGTAAACTTTTTCAGCAATCTGGACAATGTAAGAGTTTCGCATGGCGACGATGGCTTTTACCGTTATTTCTATGGCACATACCAATCGCTTGAGGAGGCCAAGCACGAATTGCCAAGGATTAAAGAACTTGGCTACAGCGATGCGTTTGTCAGAAAGTTAGAATAGTCCACAGAGCAATCCGCTGAAATTCTATTATTAAAGAGGCTTTTTATATAACGGTTGTGGAAAATGGCTAATCCATTGCCGATTGGGCATTGTTTTTAACCATCATGTCGTACACCTCGGGGCTCATATCGCTAAAGTAATTCATGGGGTCAACGGTTTTGTTACGGAGTTGCACTTCGTAATGAAGATGTGGCCCGGTACTGCGCCCCGAATTGCCAAGCCTCCCAATAACCTGTCCTCTGATAACCTCATCGCCGGGTTTTACCTCAATCTTTTGAAGGTGGGCATAACGGCTTTTATAGCCAAAGCCATGGTCGATAACCACTACGTTGCCATAGCCAAAAAACGAAAATTCTGCCGATACCACTTTCCCGTTTCCGGTTGCATAGATGGGAGAACTTTTCGGCCCTGCAAAATCAACCCCTTGATGTACCCTTATTTCTCTAGTAAAGGGATCGCGGCGTATCCCAAAAAAATCGGAGATTCTTATCAAGTCCTTTACCGATATGGGCTGAATGGCAGGTATGCAAAGAATCATTTGTTCTTTATTCTTGGCCAAGTCAATAACTTCGTCGAACGATTTGGACTGCACATAGGTTTTCCAGGTTAGCTGATCCAACAGGGATGCTACATTGATCAGCAGGTTGCTGGTTCTAAAACCTTCAAATTCCTCGTAATGGTTGGTTCCGCCAACTCCGCCGGCCCGCAGGGAGTGCGGAATTGTATCGGCTTCAAATATGGAACGGTAAATACTATTGTCGCGCTGCTGTATCTCGTTTAGGATATCGATGGATTCAACAATCTTCTTTTCCAGCAGCTCAAACTGCAATGCCAAATGGGCATTATCGCGTTTGAGGATTTTTTCCTTGGGAGTATCGAAAAAATAGGAGTAACTTAAGAAAACAATTACGGCAATTACAAGACTTAAAACGAAACGAATTGCTAAATTTGCTAACTTTTTGCGCCAAGGGCTTTCTTCTTGTTCAAATGTAAGGGTATTGGGATTATACTTGAACTTTTTATTAACCATGAGAAAGCAGACTAGTCGATTGTTTATAAGCGTTCTAAATTGACTAACGGCAGCAAAACTAATGTAAATATTTATTTTTGCAAAGTTTTTGGCTAAAAAATGGTGACGAACGGTATTTCGTAAAACTTGAATAAAAAAAATATGATGACTTCTACCGAGATAAGACAGACTTTTTTAGATTTTTTTGTAGCAAAACTGCATCAGGTGGTTCCGTCGTCTCCTATGGTTATTAAGGACGACCCTACGCTTATGTTCACCAACGCCGGAATGAACCAGTTCAAAGATATTTTCCTGGGCAATAGCCCAATAAAGTATAAAAGGGTAGCGAATTCGCAGAAATGCCTTAGAGTATCGGGCAAGCATAACGATTTGGAAGAGGTAGGACACGATACATACCATCATACCATGTTCGAAATGCTGGGCAACTGGTCGTTTGGCGATTATTTTAAGAAAGAGGCCATAGAGTGGGCATGGGAGTTCCTGGTAGATGAGCTAAAAATAGATGGCAGCAATCTGTATGCTACCTATTTCGAAGGTAGCCCTGACGAGGGCCTGGAGGCTGATACAGAAGCCTATGAGCATTGGCTACGGATTCTTCCCGAACAAAGGGTGCTTAAGGGCAGTAAGAAGGATAACTTCTGGGAGATGGGCGATACTGGTCCCTGCGGCCCTTGCTCCGAAATTCATATTGATATTCGGGATGATGCAGAGAAGTCCAAGGTTCCGGGTTACAAGTTGGTCAATGCGGGTCATCCACAGGTAATAGAGATATGGAATTTGGTCTTCATCCAGTTCAACCGCAAATCCGATGGTACTTTGTCCCCTCTTCCGGCCAAACATGTGGATACGGGCATGGGCTTCGAACGTCTTTGCATGGTGTTGCAAGGGAAAAAGAGCAATTACGATACCGATGTTTTTCAAACCATTATCAAGCGCATTGGTGAACTATGTGGAATAGCATATGGCACAGGCCAGCAAACCGACGTAGCTATGAGGGTAATAGCCGATCATCTGAGGGCCATAGCTTTCTCCATTGCCGACGGGCAAATCCCATCCAATGTGAAGGCCGGATATGTAATCAGGCGCATCCTGCGAAGAGCAGTTCGCTATGGTTACACATTCCTCAATTTTAAAAATCCTTTCATCAATAAGCTGGTCCCGGTGTTGGTACAGCAGATGGGCGGATTTTTCCCCGAACTTGCTGCCCAGCAGGAGTTGATAACAAAAGTTATTTATGAGGAGGAGGCAACCTTCCTTCGTACTCTCGAAACGGGCATTCGCCTTCTGGATGGCATCGTGGAACAGGCAAAGAAATCGAAATCAGGCATGATTTCAGGAAAGGATGCCTTTACGCTATACGACACCTATGGCTTCCCTCTGGATTTAACGGAGCTGATTTTGCGGGAGCATGACCTGAGCGTCAACCGTCAGGAGTTCGACAGGGAGATGGCGGCGCAAAAGGAGCGTTCGCGAAGTGCGGCTACGGTGGAGACCCGGGATTGGGTTGAACTCCTCAAGACCGACGAAACCGAGTTTGTGGGATACGATGAGTTGGAAATCCCCATTAAAATTGCTCGCTACCGTTCCGTTAAGGCAAAGGGAAAGGAGCAATACCACCTGATTTTCGACCGAACCCCATTCTATGCTGAAGCGGGAGGGCAGGTAGGCGATACCGGAGAGATTGCCAACGATGGGGAACGTATTGCCATTATTAACACGGTGAAAGAGAATAACCTGATAGTGCATATTGCTGCTAAACTTCCCAACGACCCTTCGGCCGTTTTCACTGCCAGGGTTAATTTGGAAAATCGTATCAATACGGCTAATAACCATACGGCTACCCATCTGTTGCACAATGCGTTGCGCGAAGTTCTGGGATCTCATGTGGAGCAGAAAGGTTCGTTGGTACACCCCGATTATCTGAGGTTCGACTTTTCGCATTTCCAAAAGATGACCGATGAAGAGATTAAAAAGGTAGAAATGAGGGTGAACGCTGCCATCAGACAAAATTTTCCGGTGGACGAGCATAGGGATATTCCCATGAACCAGGCAAAGGGAATGGGAGCCATTTCCCTCTTCGGCGAGAAGTATGGCGAAACGGTCAGGGTAATCCGCTTTGGCGATTCCATTGAACTTTGCGGAGGGACGCACACGGCCAGCACCGGGAATATTGGTATGTTCAAAATCATCTCCGAGGGGGCTATTTCGGCCGGGATCAGGCGTATCGAGGCGGTCACGGCCGGCAAGGCCGAGGAGTACTTTATGCAGCAGGGTGAAATAATCAGAACCGTGAAGGAGTTGCTTGGAAATCCACAGGATGTGGTGCAGGCAGCCCGGAAGTTGATGACCGAAAACCAGAATCTAAACAAGCAAATACACGAGTTGATGCAGGAAAAAGTGAAGCAGGTAAAGCATCAGCTCATTTCAGGGGCACAGGAATTCAATGGTATTGCAGTTATCACCGGTATGGTTAGCCTTGGCAATGCCGATGACGTAAAGAATTTGGCCTACCAGCTGAGGAACGAAACCGACCGTCCTGTTTTCATAGTGCTGGGTGCCGATATGGGTGGCAAGCCACTGTTAACCATAATGATATCCAACGAAATAGTGGAAAAGCACAAGTTCAGCGCACAGGATATCATCCGCGAAGCGGCCACAGAGATACAGGGCGGTGGGGGAGGACAGCCCTACTTTGCCACGGCCGGTGGTAAGAACCCAAAGGGATTGCAAACTGCCATGGATAAGGCCATTGAAATTTTCAAAACAATGGCTTCAGACAAATAATCCTTTGCAAGGATTCGTGTCTTAATCCTATGTTTGCTAAAAAGGGCCCATTGTTATAACTTTACCAAAAAGTATAAATTATGATTAAATACGTTGCACCCTCGCTATTATCGGCTGATTTCAACAACCTGGGTCGCGATATTGACATGGTGAACCAGAGCGAAGCCGACTGGTTTCATCTCGATATCATGGATGGCGTTTTTGTACCCAACATATCTTTTGGTTTTCCTGTGATTGAGCACATCGCCAAATTGGCCAGAAAACCACTTGATGTTCACCTGATGATAGTAGAGCCGGATAAGTTTTTAGAGCGCTTTAGTGATGCCGGAGCCAACATTCTCACAGTGCATTGGGAGGCATGCACCCACCTCCACCGTACGCTCTCAAGGATACGGCAGTTGGGCATGAAGGCCGGAGTTTCGTTGAACCCCCATACTCCCGTTGAACTGCTGGATGATATCCTACAGGTAGCGGATTTGGTTCTGATAATGAGCGTAAACCCGGGATTTGGGGGGCAAAAATTCATCGAAAGGAGCATATCGAGGATATCGCGCCTCCGCGAGATGATTGATAAAGGCGGATACAGTACCCTGATTGAGGTGGATGGAGGCGTGGGAGCACACAATGCAGCAGAACTGTACGCAGCGGGAGCCAACGTTCTGGTTGCAGGGAATGCGGTATTTAAGTCCGATGATCCTTTACGTACCATTGAGCGGATTAAGAACGCCTAAGCGAGTAGTTGTAAAAGTTCGCTTCAAGAATACACTCTTTATCTCCTTGCCTTACAGTAAATTAACTCCCCTTTTGCCGTTAAATATCCCATAACGCTCATAAGCATTACAAATACATTCAGCATTACCCTAGCCACTCGTTAATTGATACTGTACCGGGCCATAGGGTGCAACAAATAGGATAATCCAAACCATGGTTTGGGGATACCCCACCATTCGCTTTTTTGGTGTATGCTTGCTGTGTACTTTAGATATTCGTATATCTCTACTATGAATACCCTATGAATGGGTAGGTACAATATTCCCACGGATTAACTGCAAAGTAAACCTTATAACTATAAACGATGATTGATTGCCTAATGGATATCTGCAACAATGCATGGTATCCAAACAATAATTTAGTGGTTGAAATGCAGTATATTACGAATAACAACCAACCTCAAATCTACTCCCTATTGTTAGTATACTTCACAATTATCTGATTTCGCAGCTCAATAAACATGGCTGTTACCTCGTCCATCTTACCGTTTGAATATTTGGTGAGAAATTCGCGCGCCTGCTTGGGGTTCTTCTTATGCAGTTGGAGTGCCTGCTCCTCTATGGAGTTCTGATTCTTAAAAATCTCATCCTCAAAGGGGTTACGCACATCCTGCACATCCTTGGCTATAGGCTGAAAGCGCAAATTGGCAAGGTTGTCCACAAAGTCAATAGCCCAACGTGCCGACCGCTCGTCGTACTTCTCTGGATCGTATATATTGTAGGTTTCGGCCACCGACAGGTTACCCGCATATATGGGCACGTAGGGGCTAAAGTATGGGTTGTCGAGATATACCCAGTACACACCCCCAATCTCGCTGGGTAGCCAGCTGCGCAGCTGGGCCACCATGCCGTAATGCCCACGATGACGCGCCACGGGACGGCGGTAGGTCTGCTTTATAAGCTTGCGCATCTCGCTATCGGGGAATGGGGTGGCCAGCGGGCTCTTCACGTAGCCGCCCTTGCCGTCGGGGACTAGCCACTCGGGGTATGATGTCATATCGTATATGGTTCCCTCGAATGTGGAGCGCTGGAAAGCAATCACATCCTGTACGCTAATCTTTTTCTCGGGTACAGCCGAAAAGGGGTAAAGCGAGAGGGGCTCCACATACTGAAAGTAGGGTTCCATGCCCTTGTAGGGATTGGCAGGGTTGAGCATGCGGTTGGGCCACTCCTTGAGGTTGGGCATAAAGGTGTGGTAGAATAGCCAGAATCGGCTGGTAGCATACTCCACAGGGGTGGGTGCATACACCTCTTGCCAAATGAAAGGCATGCCCGAAGCGGGGTCGTACCACCCACGGTCAATGGCCTCCTGCTTGTAGTTGGCCGAAACCATGAAGTTATTGGTATCGTTCTCGTCTATCTCCTTTATTATACTCCAGTTGGGTATCATGGTGGCATGGTCGTCGGGGAGGCGCTGCGCAGCCCAAATGGCACCGGGCTTGCCGCTCTCGGGAGTCCACCCTGGCCCTACGCCAAATACCTCGAACACCCATGCCTCGTTGGGGTCGGCCACCACCAGCGCCTCCGAACCGGGGCCACTGGACGGTAGGAAGCCATAGGTGGTACACAGTTCGCCAATAAACTGAACCGCTTCGCGGGCCACCTTATGGCGCTGCAGGGCGAATATCATGGCCTGCTCAATGGTCATTATTCCCTTGCTATTCTCAAGGCTGCTCATCAGGTCGCGGCGCTGGTCAGTGGTGCTCTCGGCAATGGCCAATTGGTGCTCGTTTATATGCGAATATGCCGAGTGGAAGTAACCGTATGTACGCTCCACCTGTGGTATGTGCCCTATCACCTTGCCAAAGCTGAGCAGGGGCTGGTCGGCATCCTGAATGCCCCAGTACACTGGAGCCATCTCGCCCTTCTTAAAGGTGCTACCGGGTATATACACAATGCGCGAATTGGGGCCCGTGTCGGTATGCGAAATAATAACCGAACCATCGGCCGATGCCTTTTTTCCCACTGCTATCACCGTGCAGGCCCACGAGCCATATGCCACGGTAAGTAGCAGGATTGCTGTAGCTACTATTCTTCTGCTTATCATAATAGGTATTGTTTTGTCCGACCTTTGTCGGGGGTTAGCGTATCGGTAAAAATATGCTCAAATATAGGGGAAAGGCATTGCAGATGCAAAATGATGGGGCTAAAGCCTTTTCAATAGCTTTTTTTCGTTGGCTTCGGCCAACGGTAAAAGATAGAATGATTTTTAGGCTTTAGCCTCATAAAAGGTCTACCGCCCTAACAACTTGCGCTGTTAGGGCGGTAGGTGGAGCCTTGAAGTTATCGCGACTTGAATGTGTAAAGATAATAAAACTTTCTAATACGTACTGTTCAATATTCCATCATCTTTCATCTTTATGGAGTATTCGATTTTCTCCCCCTCTTTTTCTCCACCACAAACAGCCCCGCAGTGTACTGGTCGTACAGCTCAAAAAGGAACTCTATTCGTTTTGCTTCACTGGTGAAGGGTTGGGGGCGGTAGGCTGCATCCACAGCACGGTCGAGCTGCTGATCTCATTGCCGCCATGCTGCTGGATGAGAATGGCGATTTGCGCTCATTCCACGAGTTTAAGAAGGCGGTACTTGGAACCACCATCAACCGCGACTACAACCGCAACTGGCTACGGGCCGAATACAACATGGCGGTGCGCTCTGCACGATCGGCGGCCTACTACCGCGAGTGCCTCGAAACGGCGCACCTGTACCCCAACCTTGAGTACCTGGAGAGCTCCGCCGCCAACAAGCGGGCCGACCACCTTGAGTTTGTGGGCACGGTGCTACCCATAGAGCACCCGTGGTGGGATACCCACATGCCACCCTCGGCGTGGGGGTGCGAGTGCAGTGTACGCAAAACCGATAAGCCCGTTACCCCGGTGCCGCAGGGTGGGCAACCCGTTAACCCGGTATTCGATAACAACCCGGGCAAAACCGCCGAGTTTATCAATATCAAGGAGCACCCGTATGTGAAGAGTGCCGAACAGCTACACGAGGATATCTATGATATTACAACAGTAATTCTTACAGAAGCGGAAAAGGCTGCAAAAGAATTTAAGAGAGTAATAGCATCCAGAGAGCGAGCAAAAAAATGGATGGAAAAAAATATCCCTGCTGGAAAACCTGTTAAGGTGCAGGTTGACGTTAAGCACCTAAAGGAGATTACCCTTACCCGCTCAGTGGTTAAGACAATTGTGGCAAAGGGCCATGACAACGCTGTTGAGCGGAACAGGGCCGTAACCAACCTAAAAAAGCTATTAAAGGAGGGCGAGTATTACGGATGGGCGGAAGACGAAATGATTGGCAATTTTCAGAAACATCCAGAGGTTGACTACTGGCTTTACTATCGAACGAGGGTTGGGACGGCCTGCATAAAAAGGACGAAATCGGGAGAGGACAAGCCTTATGCCATATTGGACGATGCTAATCTAGAGAGAATAGACCCTATCATAAAAAAAGAAGATCCGATAAGGTAAGCTGGCAGGTACAACCTGGGCATCTCCTATCGAATCTCCTTATAAGACTACAAATATACAACCCTTTTTCTTAAAAGTCAATTAAAACTGCAAAAAAATCGAATTTAATTATGACCCTCGAAGAGATGAACGCCCGGGTAAGGGAGAAGCTGGACGAGATACGCCGATACCAGCGTTGGGTTTCCTTCTTCCTTTCCCCGTGGGCTAAGGCTGACGGTATCTCGTTTTTTCTGAATTAAAGGCTCTTGGTGTTGGGTTTCTTTTCTCCGTGAAGCCGAGGGTGATTCAACTTTAAAACCACCTATTCCCGTGGGCTTTAGCCCACGGAATAGTTTTGCGAAATCAAACAGGCTTTAGCCTCATTCGCATCGAAAACTATGGGGTATCAGATTTTCTCCCCCTCTTCTTTTTCTCTGGTGCAAACAGCCCTGCGGTGTACTGGTCGTACAGCTCAAAAAGGAACTCTATTCGTTTTGCTTCACTGGTGAAGGGTTGGGGGCGGTAGGCTGAGTCCACAGCACGGTCGAGCTGCTGGTGGGCTTTTACCAGTGCTGGCGGCATGGTAAGCGGGTCGTACAGGACGGCCAGGCTGCTGTTGGGGAATTGTAGACGGGCATCGAGCACCCGCTGCGCGGCCTCCTCTATGGCGCTTACCTGCTTGGGCGTGGGGCTTTGGGGCCACGGGTAGTTGTTGTAAACAATGCTATTTGAATACCTAAACCTGCTCTCCAGTCTTCCGCAAACAAACCTAACCCACGCCATATGCATCTCCGAGGTAAGCACCCCAAAGTGGTATAGTTCGGCGTTGGGAATTATTAAGCAGAGATTACTTGCAATAATATTTGAAGGCAAAAATCCTATGGGGATATAACTTCGTCTTTCGGATGAAACACTGGGGATAATGATGTAATCACTCTCTGTATGAGAAACAAAAGCAAACAAGGAAGGAGTTACTGCTAATTTCCTAGTATCTTCCCTCTTACTTTCCAGACGGAACTGCTTAACTTTTTCGAGCCTTTCAAGAATTTTTGGAAGTTTCTTCAGTTCATATGGACTAGCATTCTCAAGCCAAAGACAATACCTGTTATCATTATTTATAAACTCATGACTTCCTACATATTGTCGAATGAATTTTGATGCATTTGGTTCTTCAGAGATAAATTGTATTTTTTCTTCTTCAGAAAACAAAAGAAATCCTCCGTCAATGGGCTGATTACCAAATTTAATCAGCGGAACATTGCAAATTGGTTTGGTCCTAGATTGCACATATAAATCCTTCCCCTCCACCAAGTAGGGGTTGATATTACGAACTTTAACCCCATGCGGCTCGCCTGTAATGCTCTCGTACTCGTACAGTATCTTGTGGGGTGTATCGAAATTGGAGAAGCCAATAATCACCACATGCACCGCTGCAATGCCCCGTGCCTCGTTGCTCCACCTAAAGGTGCGGTGGGCAAAATGTATCTTTATGCCATACTTGGTAAACAGCTCATGCCATAGCACGCCCACCTGCTCGCCCTGCGCTATGGAGTTGGTCGATACAAATGCCACGCGGGTTTTCTGCTCGTTGGGCACATCGGGCGTATTGTGCCTGTGAATGTACTGAGCAGCCCGCACATACCACGCCGAGACGTAGTCCATTACGCCACTACCCTTGGCTTTTTCAAAAACATCAACCACCTCGTTGCGCTGCTCTTGGGTCATCAGCTTGGAGCCAATAAACGGCGGGTTGCCCAAAATATAGTCGAACCTCTGCCTATCAGTTTGGCTCTCCCATGGTAGCACCTCAATGATGCTATCCCAATGGGTGGAGAGCGCATTGCCATGCACTATTTTGGCACTTCTGCGCAGCGGTAGGCGCACGTAGTACTGCCCAAACTCCTGCGACACCAGCATATTCATCTGGTGGTCCATAAGCCACATGGCCACCTGCGCTATCTGTGCTGGGAACTCTTCGTACTCAATACCATAAAAGCGATCCACATCGCATAGCATCAGCTGCTCTATGTCGGTTACCCGTTGCCCCACCTGCAGGGTTTTCATTATTTCCAGCTCCAGCAATCGGAGTTCACGGTAGGTAATCACCAGAAAGTTGCCGCAACCACAGGCGGGGTCGAGAAAACGAAGCGATGCAATCTTCCTATGGAACGCCTTAAGCTTATTGGTGCTTCCCTTCACGCTTTCGTATTCATCCCAAAGCCTATCGAGAAAAAGGGGTTTGATAAGTTTTAGAATATTCTTCTCGCTAGTATAGTGCGCCCCCAAATTTCTTCTTGCCTTTTCGTCCATTACGCTTTGGAACATGGAGCCGAATATGGCGGGCGATATTTTGCTCCAATCCAGCCTGCAACACTCCAACAGTATGCTACGCATGCGGCTATTGAACGCAGCTATACGCAGCTGCTCCTCGAATAGATGCCCATTGACAAACGGGAAGGCGGCCAAATCCTCTTCCAGCGTTTTCAACCGCTCATAAACGGGCGTATTGAGCACCTGAAATATTTGCGCAAGGTGCAACCCAAGGTCTGAGCCGTCCTCGTGGGTTCGGTTTATTATATAGTCCTCAAATGCATTGGGTTCAAAAATGGTGGTATCCTCGGCAAAAAGGCAAAACAGCAGCCGCACAAGGTACATCTCCAGCTGGTGTCCCGTGTACCCCGACTCCTTCAACTCGTCGTGAAGTTTCCCCATAAGATAGGCTGCATCAACGTTTACAGGGTCTTCCTCCTTATAGGTCTGCTTCTTGTAGCCTGCAATAAAACCGAATAGGTGTACATGCTGCACCAAATCTTGCAGCTCGAAGGAGTGCACCGAGTCGTCGTCGAGATTAAAAAGGCGAAAACTGGCAAAATCGGAAACCAGAATGTACTTGGGCAATTCGTAGTCCTTCAGCCCGTGGGTATAGTCAATGGCCTGCTGGTAGGCTTTATCCAAATCTTTTCCACGGCTCTTCATCTCCACCAGCATGGTGCCTTTCCACAGCAGGTCGATGTACCCATCGTGGTCGCCCAACCTCTTTACCCTCTCCTCAAAGGTGGCCACCTTACGGCGACTAATGCCAAACACATTGAAGAAATCTTCAAGAAACGGCTTAGCATCAGCCTCTTCCCTGTGTGCGTCTTCCCATTCCTTCGAGAAGCGTACTGCGCGGTCTTTTATCTCGTTCCAGCCTAGTGCCATAAACAGTGTTTTTGAGTGCAATTTAAGAAAAGAATATGAGAAATGGTGACTTGGGGTATAATGGGGCTAAAGCCCATTTAAAAAAAAGCAATTGATACCCGTTGGCTAATCCCGACCCCGAAGCATCGGGGCTCGGGACAACGGAAATAACAAAATTTGCATTCAAAACCTCTCAAAATTTCAGGGGCTAAAGCCCCTTGCATAAGTTGCGACTTAATTCAATGTCTCATTTTTGGGCTTTAGCCCAAGAGTTGTAGCAATACATTAAGTGTTAACTGGTTAATAGTTTTCAATATTACCGTCAGCTTTAGCTGACGGGTAAAAATACTGACTAAAACAAGGGCTTTAGCCCCATAAATACAGACTAAAAAGGGTAAAGCCTTATTTTATGGAGCCCTCGTTCGGCTAGGGCTTCACCGATGAGGTGCTGGTGAAGTGGACCGATGTGAAGCGGCGCACCTGTACCCAAACTTAGAGTACCTGGAGAGCTCCGCCGCCAATAAGCGGAAAGACCACAAGGATTACGTGGGCACGGTGCTGCCCATTGAGCACCCGTGGTGGGATACGCATATGCCCCCATCGGCATGGGGGTGCGAGTGCGGGGTGCGCAAAACCGATAAGCCCGTTACCCCCGTTCCACAGGGTGGGCAACCCGTTAACCCGGTATTCGATAACAACCCGGGCAAAACCGCCGAGTTTATCAATATGGCGGAGCATCCGTATGTTAAAGGCGTATGCCCAATATTCAATACCTGCCAGTACAGGAAAGACGGGACACTAACCCTATCCGATACACCACCCAACCGCCCCGAGTGCAAAATGTGTCTGCTGGCAATCTCTTATCGTAAGAAAATACGGAAAGAGCAAGAAGCCGTCCGCAAGTGGTATAAGGCTCAGATGCCAACCACAAAGGTTGGAAAATTTCCGGCACGGCGCTTTGAAATCTCACACCAAGACACGCCCAGACCAATAATTATAAACCGTGGTTTTTACGAAGAGGTTATTTCTAAGTACGCTGGGGGTGTGAACTATATTTACAGGCTAGAACTTCTCAAAAAGGCGCATGAGCTCATAAAGGATGCGAGGTTTATAAAACCCGAAAAACCGAAACATCACGATGATGCATCGAGTTTTCTTGTTTTTGAGTATGATAAGAATGGGCTAAAAATCGAATTTAAGGCCAAAGAAAATGCAGATGGGATTTTCTTATACCATATGAAAATCTTATAAAAAAACGGCTTTTCCGTCTCCTTCCTTCGTCGGCTCTCGCCACAGGATAACTTGAAAAACCGTTTAGTAGTGGACTACAAATATACAACCCTTTTCCGTAAAATTCAATTAAACGACAATAAAATTCCATTTCACCATGAATATTGAGGAGTTGAACGCACGGGTAAGGGAGAAGCTGGACGAGATACGCCGATACCAGGAGCAGGAATTGCCCGACATCATCGGTACGGAAGCGGTGAACCACTTCAGGGAGTCGTTCGCCAACGAGGGCTTTACCGATGAGACCACCACCAAGTGGAAGGATGTGAAGCAGCGCACCAACCCCAAGCGGGTGGATAGGGCAGCAGCAGCAATCGAGTATATGAAAGTAGGTTTAGCCCACAGTAATAATCCAACGGCGGTATAACCAACGCCGAACAAGGTGTTATGGGGCTAAAGCCCATTTAAAGTTTGAATTTGTTATCCGTTGGCAAAACCCTACTTGGGACTGTCTAAAAAGTCCTCTGTGGTTCTCGGTGTTAAACTCGGTGTGACTCTGTGTAGTTTCTAAATAATTCTTACACAGAGTGAAGCAAATTCTTGAAGCCTCGGGGCACAGAGTTTTACAGAGAAAAAGGAGGTTGTATTCAAGACTTTTTTGTTAGCCCCTATCAGGATTGGGGTAGAAGGCGTGTTGATATGCTATAAAACTGCTACCTTTACCTCCAATAATTGTAAAACCACATGGAGGTTGTAAATATTAATGGTTCATCGGGGCAATCAAAAGTAATCATTGGAAGCGCCTTCCAAAACTTGGCAAGCCACTTGCCCCAAGAGTCTGTATTCGTCGTTACCGATAGCAATGTATTTCCATTGCTTGGCCACCTTAAAACGAAACACCCCATTTACTCCGTTACTCCCGGCGAAGCATCCAAAAATCTTGGGGTAGCACAAAAAATCTACGAGTGGCTGCTGGAGAACGGGGCACATCGCCGTTCGTTCATTCTGGGCTTTGGGGGTGGTGTTGTATGCGATATTGCCGGATTCGTGGCCTCTACCTATATGCGGGGTATTCGTTTTGGGTTTGTGGCCACCAGCCTGTTGGCACAGGTTGACGCAAGCGTGGGCGGTAAGAATGGGTTGAATTTGAATGGCTACAAGAATATCATTGGAACGTTTAATCAGCCCGATTTTGTTATTTGCGATGTGCTGATGCTGAAAACATTGCCCAACGAGGAGTTGGCCAACGGCTTTGCCGAAATTGTAAAGCATACCCTCATTGCCGATGGCAAAATGTTCGGGTTTATTGAGGAGAATGTGGAGGGCTTGCTAAATCGCAATGGAAGCATTATAGAAAAGCTGGTGGAGCATTCGGTGAGGGTGAAGATAGGAATTGTGCAGGCCGATGAGTTTGAAAAGGGCGAGCGGAAAAAACTGAACTTAGGGCATACCTGGGGGCATGCCGTTGAAAAACTATCGGGTTTGCCCCATGGGCAAAGCGTAAGCATAGGCCTGGAGTTTGCCGCACGGATCTCGGTAGAAAAAGGCCTGCTTGGCAAACACGATTACCATAGGGTGATTAACCTGCTACAGGGACTCCGGTTGCCAATCCATACGACTCTGAATCCTTTGCAGCTATTTGAAGCACTCACCAGGGATAAAAAGAAAATTGCCGATTCGGTCGATTTTATCCTGATGAAAGGGATTGGAGAGGTTGTAATCGAGAGGCTGACACTGACCACCATTAAAAATTTTTTAGTTGAAACGTATAAATAGCTGTTCACTTACCTTTTAGTTAAGATGCACCCAAAAATTTGCTTAAGCATAGGGAATGTAACTTACGAAGAAGCGCTAAAGCATCTGAGCAATGTTGCGTTGGCCGAGATAAGAATGGATTTGCTGAACCTCCCCGATGAACAGCTCTTAACCCTTTTCCGACTGGGCCGAAGCACCATTGCCACCTATCGCTCCCATGAAAATTTTGACCGTCTCGAAGCTAAGTATAATCAGGCCATCCGGGTGGGTTGCACCTATGTTGATATCGATATTAATGTACCCGAGGATTACCGTAACAGGATAGCCCATTTTGCCCACAGCACAGGGTGTAAGGTAATCTTGTCGTACCATAATTATAAGGAAACTCCCGACAGGAAATACTTAATGCATTTGATTGACAGCATGCGTGGTTCCGTTGCCGATACGGTGAAAATTGTATGCCCGGCCAATAAGCCACAGGATTGCTCCACTATCCTTGGTCTGTACGATGCGTACTCAAACCTTGTGGCGTTTTGCATGGGCGAAATAGGGAGAATTACCCGTCTGGCTGCTCCATTCCTTGGTGCTCCATTTACCTATGCATCCATTGAGGGGATGGAGGTTGCTCCCGGACAGATGAACTACGGCGAGATGGAGGATATTCTGAGAAGAATGGAGTGTGATAATCCATTGTTTAAGAGCGAGTAGCATGAAATCCTCAATCGACAAATTCCAATCCCGCAAGAGGTATTATGCCGTATTTGGCAATCCTATTCTTCATAGCAAGAGCCCTCAGCTTTTCAACTCTGCCTTTACCGGTCAGGGGATTGATGCAGCGTTCACCCGCATTAGGGCTTTGAGTGGCCATGATGTGATAGCCCTAATCAGGAATTTTAATCTTTCGGGAGCCAGCATAACCACCCCGTTCAAGGAAGAGGTTATGCCCTTTCTCGATTACATCTCTGAAGAGGCAGATCGCATTGGCGGGGTCAACACAATTGTCAACCACAACGGCAAGCTGTCGGGATATAATACTGACCATCATGGCGTTACCCGTTCGCTCATTGAATCGGGCCTTACCCTGCATGGGCTCAAATGCCTTGTTCTTGGTGCCGGCCCGGCCGGCAGAGCAGCCGTTTATGGGTTGGTGACCGGCGGGGCAGAGGTTACGGTATCCAACCGCACCCCGGATAAGGCACAGCTCATTGCCGATCACTTTGGATGCAGGGCTTTGGGTATGGAAAAAATCAAGCATGAAATGGGTGGTTTTGATGTTGTTGTGTCGGCTCTTTTTCCCGATGCCAATCCGTTGAGTGATGTTAATTTGCCACCCTCAATTACCATTCTCGACGCCAACTACCGAAAGTCGGGTGTAGGCGCACATGCTGAGGCTTGCGGATGTAAAGTAATCACCGGACAGCGATGGCTTGTCAACCAGGCAGTTGAGTCATTCAAACTATTTTTTGGATTTGAACCCGATATCAGTTTGATGGAGAGAGGTTTTGACATTAATCTCCGGAAAAACTCCATTAATGCAATCTTATGCACCATAGATGCTAAGGTTATAAATTTGGCCAATGCGGATATTGTCATTTCACTCCCGGTGGAGCAGGGGGGTAGTTTTAACACTATTTTGAATGAAGAGGTTAGTAAAGCCTTCGGTGGTTAGCGGCACGGTGCAAGCGCCTGCATCCAAAAGCGTTGCCCAAAGGGCAATAGCCCTTGCAGCGATGGCTCGGGGGCACTCGGAGATTTTCAACGCCGGTACCAGCGAGGATTGCCTTGCTGCAATTCGTGTTTGTAAGGATTTGGGCGCATCCGTTGAAATTGACAATGACCGCATAGTGATTAATGGAGGGTTAAAACTACCGGAACAACCCTTGAACTGTGGTGAATCGGGATTGGGCATAAGGATGTTCTCTTCCGTGGCATCAACACTGTCCGGCGAGGTGGTTTTGACAGGCGAAGGCTCACTGAAGAAAAGGCCAATGCAGATGATTGCCGATGCGCTGACACAGGCTGGGGTTGAGTGCTCCACGGCCAATGGGTATCTCCCCATTCGGGTAAAAGGACCGATGAAGGGCGGGGTAATCAGTATCGATGGCTCTTTGAGTTCACAGGTCCTCACGGGTTTGCTGATGGCTTCGCCCATGGCTCACTCCGATGTTACCATACAGGTTAGCAATCTCAAAAGTACACCATACGTTCAGCTGACCATTGACATGATGCGCAGCTTTGGTGTAGAGGTTGAGAATATTGATAATACCCAATTCAGAGTTAAGGCGCCCGGGCAGTATATACCTTGCCAATATAGCGTTGAGGGCGACTGGAGTGGAACTGCATTCTTGCTGGTTGCCGGTGCCATTGCGGGAGAGGTAGAGGTAACAAACCTCTATCCGCTATCGCTTCAGCCCGATAGGGAAATAGTAAACGCCCTGATATATTGCGGAGCGTACGTTTCTATTCGTGATAATGGCATTTTGGTTAGGCAGGAGGGTTTAAACGGGTTTCATTTCGATGCCACCCATTGTCCCGATTTGTTCCCTCCTCTGGTGGCCCTTGCATCGCACTGTAGGGGAGAATCAAGGATTTTGGGCGTTTCCCGATTAAAAGTGAAGGAGAGCGATAGAGGCGCAGCGCTTGTGGAGGAATACTCAAAAATGGGTGTCGGCATAGCCATACAGGAAGATGTAATGATTATCCGGGGAGGCAAGCCCAAATCGGCTCATGTTCAATCGCATAACGACCATCGCATTGCCATGTCCTGTGCGGTTGCCGCCTTGGCGGGCGAAGGGGAGGTGGAGATTGACCATGCTGAAGCGGTGGGGAAGAGTTACCCTGAATTTTTTACCGATATTCAGAGGATTACAGGTGATTTATGATGGATAAACTTGTATTGATTACAAAAATCAACAATAAACGAACAACGAAGCCATGAACACATTCGGACGAATCTTTAGGATTTCCATCTTTGGCGAGTCGCACGGCCCTGCCATTGGGGTTACCATCGACGGGGTTTCTGCAGGTATGCCGCTTACGGTGAACGATTTCCTGCCCGACCTCAAACGCAGGCAATCGGGAGCCAAGGGAACCACCCCCCGCGTGGAGGAGGATATGCCCGAGATTGTATCGGGTTGGATGAATGGGCACACCACGGGCGCGCCGCTCACCATCCTGTTTCGCAATAGCAATATCCGGTCGGGCGACTATGACAATATTGCCAAAACCCCACGCCCCGGTCATGCAGACTTTGCCGCCCACGTCAAGTTTGGGGGGCACAACGATATCAGGGGTGGAGGCCATTTCTCGGGCAGGCTCACCCTTGCGCTGGTGGCAGCCGGTGTGGTGGCAAAAAAAATGGTTGAGCCCATAGACATTGAGGCTAAAGTGATATCGGTGGGTGGTAGTTGCGAAATTGAGGAAACCATTGACAGGGTCTTGGAGCAGGGTGATTCTGTGGGAGGAATTGTTGAATGCAGGGCCAATGGCATACCAGTAGGCCTGGGTGAGCCATTTTTCGACTCCGTGGAATCGGTTATCAGCCATTTGGCCTATGCCGTGCCGGCAATTAAGGGCATTGAGTTTGGCTCGGGGTTTGCGTCCGCCTCCATGAACGGCAGCCGGCACAACGACCCCATACTTGACGCCACGGGGCGCACGGCCACCAACCATGCCGGAGGCATAACCGGTGGGCTGACCAATGGCAATGAGCTGGTATTCAGGGTGGCTGTAAAACCCACCTCAAGCATAGGCATGCCCCAAAACACCCATAGCATAGAGACGGATAGGGTGGAGGAACTGGTGATTAATGGCAGGCACGACGCCTGCATAGCCCTCAGGGTTCCCGTGGTTATGGAGGCCATCACGGCCATTGCACTGGTCGATTTTCGGCTTTTGGCTAAATTTAGAATCGTTTCTATTTGACTTTAAATTCTGAAAGTTTTAACTTGCGGGTTCAATATTTTAAGGCTTATGCCATGGCATTGGTTTGTGCCATCTACTGTATTGCCTCACAATCTTGTGATGACCTCTTGCTCAGTGCAGGATATTATCCCTAAGGTTGAGATTGACCTCCTTGGAGGGGAAGTCGTTGTTTTCATTGGTCTATTAGTAAACCTATGGCATACAGTTTGTTTAAATAATTAATTTATGAATAATTGACCCAAATCCTAAAATATTTAACCATGAAAAAAACACTATTAATTTCTTTGATATTTGGAGTTCTGTCTGCCACCACGCTATTGGCACAGGACCCTCCGGGTGAACCCATGGTGCTGGTTTTCAATACCGAACTTTCCGACGGTACTACCATCACCTTGCCACTTCGTGGGGATGTGGATCTTACCGTTGACTGGGGCGATGGCAGCGACCTGGAGATTGTTACCACAGAGTGTTTCCTTGAGCACACCTACGATGAAGAGGGAGAGTACAACGTTACGCTGAGCGGCTCTCTCACATGGTTTGGGGTATACTGGTGGGATCCTTACCCCAACATTGAAAAGCTGATAAGGGTAACCAGTTTTGGCAACCTTGGTCTGGAGAGTCTGATGGGTGCATTCATGGGGGCTAAGAATCTTATCGAGGCACCCGATGTTCTGCCATCCGGAATAACAGATTTGTCATTTTTATTCCATGGTGCCAGTTCCTTCAATTATGATATTAGCGATTGGGATGTGAGCGGGGTTTACAATATGAACTGTCTGTTCACTGGAGCCATCTCTTTTAATCAGCCCATCTGGAAATGGGATGTGAGTGGGGCAATGTTTATGGGCGATATGTTTTGTGGAGCCACTTCCTTTAACCAACCCATTGGGAATTGGAATGTGAGTAACGTATTGAATATGAGCGGTTTGTTTTGCGAGGCTACTTCCTTCAATCAGCCCATCGGGGAATGGGATGTGAGTAGCGCAAATAGTATGGCGAATATGTTTTATAAAGCCACCTCCTTTAATCAGGACATCAGCGGTTGGAAAGTGGTTAACGTTAAGACGATGGTAGAAATGTTTAAAGATATAACCCTTAGCACAGCCATTTATAGCAGCATTCTCATTGAATGGTCGCAGCTTGCGCTACAAACGGATGTGGTTTTCCACGGTGGGAATAGTAAATATAGGGATAGCGATGCGGCAGCTGCAAGACAGTTTTTAATCGATGAATTTAACTGGGACATTATTGATGATGGTGGTCCTGTAGATCACTACACCATTGTTGCCAGCGCAAATCCTATGGATGGAGGAACCATTGAGGGTGATGGAGATTGCGATTTTGATGCAGAGGTTACCCTAACCGCCACTGCAAACGGTGACTACTCTTTTGTGAATTGGACTGAGAATGACGTGGAAGTGTCCACCGATGCAGCCTATACATTTATTGCCACCGACGACCGTACGCTGGTGGCCAATTTCAGCCTTCCCTACACCATTGGTGCAATTGTAAATCCTGAAAACTCAGGAAACGTTACGGGTGCCGGTGAGTACGGCCACGGTGCAACGGTTATTCTAACCGCTATCCCCAACGAGGGTTACTCTTTTGTAAACTGGACTGAGGATGATATGGAAGTGTCCACCGATGACGTTTATACGTTCACCGCCACAGGTCATCGCATGCTTGTTGCCAACTTCAGTTTGAATAGGTATACAATTGACATCAGCATGAATCATGAGAATTGGGGTAGCATTACGGGTGCAGGCGAGTATGACCACGGTACATTGGTTACCCTTACCGCCAGTCCAAAGCCCGGCTTCTATTTTGTGAACTGGACTGAGGATGACAGTGAGGTATCCACCGATGCGACTTATACATTTATCGCTACCGAGAATCGTACGTTGGTGGCTAACTTCGAGGCATACGAGGTTTCCGATGATATGGTATTGTGGTTCAACACCGGTCTTTCCGATGGCACCACCGTCACCCTGCCGCTTCGCGGTGATGTGGACATTTCCGTTGACTGGGGCGATGGCAGCGAACCTGAGAGCGTTACTACAGAGGGAAACCTAGAGCACACCTACAGTGTGGAGGGTGAGTACACGGTTACTGTCAGCGGCACGCTCACATGGTTTGGTTCAGACTCTTGGGAACCATGTCCTAACATTGATAAGTTGACTAAGGTTATCAGTTTCGGAAATCTTGGGTTGAAGAGCTTATCCGGTGCTTTTTATAATGCAACGAATCTGACCGAAGTGCCGGCAACATTGCCTGTCACCGCATCGGATTTGTCATACATGTTCTGTGGTGCCTCATCTTTTAACCAGGACATCGGCGCTTGGGATGTTAACAGCGTTACGAATATGAGAAGTATGTTTTATTCTGCCACCTCTTTCAATCAGGATATCGGTGGTTGGGATGTAAGCAGCGTAACAAATATGTTCGGTATGTTCGATAGTGCCACCTCCTTTAACCGGGGTATCGGAGGATGGGATGTGAGCAGTGTAACAAATATGGGTTCAATGTTCAATGACGCCACCTCCTTCAATCAGGATATCGGCGATTGGGATGTGAGCAGCGTTACGAATATGTGTTGGATGTTTTGTGGTGCTAGTTCCTTCGACCAGGATATAGGTGGGTGGGATGTGAGCAGCGTGTGGTATAATATATACCATGAGCACGGCATGTACGGTATGTTCGCTGGCGTTACCCTTAGCCTGAACAATTACAACTCCCTGCTGGTAAATTGGTCGGCTCTTAATTTGAAACCTAAAGTTGAACTAAATGCAGGATATAGTAAGTATTCCTCCGGTATTGTGGCCGCAGCTCGCCAAAGTATAATCGATACCTATGAGTGGACTATTCATGATGGAGGTCCAGCCGATGATCCCGTATTCCCATTATGGCTTGTGTCTTCTCCGGTAGGCCATGCAACCTTTAGAGGGCATAGCTACTACCTGCCCGGAGATGTAGCCAATGTAAAATGTATTCCTCATGCAGGGTGGAAGTTTCAATACTGGGTTGATGAAAACGATGACATCGTAAGTACCAACCCGCAGTTTCCCTACGTAATGCCCGATTCGGCGGTTACCCTTACCGCTGTGTTGGAGCAAAAACCCTTAAGAACGCTTACCATTGAGTTTATGCCTCAGGGAACCGGAGATTTGGCAGTTTCCATGGGAGAAATGGGAGAGGTAGGAACGGGCAGGGAGTGTTTCGTTGGCGAGATTATTTCCCTTGAGGCATTTCCAAAGCCCGGACACTACTTCACCCACTGGACCGATGAGGAGGGTAATACTCTGAGTACTATCCCACAGCTGACGTTTATCATGCCCGATGCCGATGCTATTCTGACAGCCCACTTCGAGGTCTACGAGGCCACAGACGATATGGTTCTTTGGTACAATACCAGTCTTTCCGAAGGAACCACCATTACCTTACCGCTCAGGGGAAATGTGGACCTTACAGTTGACTGGGGCGATGGCAGCGATGTGGAGATTGTTACCACAGCAACAGATTTATCGCACACCTACGCCACTCATGACACCTACATGGTAACCCTAAGCGGTAACCTACAGTGGTTTGGGAGAGATCATTGTACATACGCTGAGAAACTGATCAAGGTAACCAGTTTTGGTAACCTTGGTTTACAGAATTTATCATTTGCTTTCAGCGGTGCAAGGAACCTAACCGAGGTGCCGGCCGTGTTGCCATCCACAGTAACACAATTGGTTTATATGTTCGAAGATGCTACATCCTTTAACCAGGATATTGGTGTTTGGGATGTGAGTGGGGTAACGAATATGAGTTGTATGTTCATGGGAGCCACTTCCTTTAATAAAAATATCGGAGGGTGGGATGTTAGCAACGTAACGTCTATGTCAGATATGTTCTTTAAAGCCACTTCCTTTAACCGACCCATCGGGGGATGGAATGTGAGCAATGTAACGACTATGTACAGAATGTTTTACCAAGCCACCTCCTTTAACCAGCCCATTGGGGAATGGAATGTGAGCAGCGTGACGAATATGAGTTCGATGTTCCATGGTGCCACCTCCTTCAACCAGGATATTGGCGGGTGGGATGTGAGCGGGGTAAGGTTTATTAGCAGTATGTTCAGCGGTGCTGCTTCATTTAACCAACCCATCGGGGAGTGGGATGTAAGTGGTGTAACGAGTATGTACGGTATGTTCGAAGGCGCTACCTCTTTTAACCAGCCCATCGGCAATTGGGATGTGAGTGCGGTAACGAGTATGCGTAACATGTTCTATGGTGCCTCTTCATTTAACCGGGATATTGGTGGTTGGGATGTGAGCAGCGTGACGGATATGAATAGTATGTTTATGGGTGCCACCTCCTTTAACCAGGACATTGGCAGTTGGGATGTGAGCAACGTAGTGAGTATGCCAAATATGTTTGCGGGGGTCACCCTTGGTACGGGTAGCTATAGCAGCCTCCTCATTGGTTGGTCGCAGCTTACGCTGCAAAATAATATTAATTTCAACGCAGGGAATAGTAAGTATAGGATAGGAGATGCGGCAGCAGCAAGGCAGAGTATAATCGACAACTTTGGCTGGACCATTGTGGATGGTGGCCCGGTGGATCACTACACCATTGCCGCTAGTGCACAACCTGCGGAAGGAGGAACCGTTGAGGGAGATGGGGAGTTCGATTTTGATGCTACCGTTACCCTAACCGCAACACCAAATTCAAGCGAGGATTACACCTTTGTGAACTGGACCGAGGGTGGTGTGGAGGTGTCTATCAATGCGGTATATACATTCACCGCCACTAACGACCGCACGCTGGTGGCCAACTTCAGCCTTCCCTACACTATCAGCGTTGAAATAAACCCCGAAAACTCAGGAAGCGTTACGGGGGCAGGCGAATACGTTCATGGATGGCCTGTTGACCTATTTGCCACACCAAACGAAGGCTACACCTTTGTGAACTGGACCGAGGAGGGTATAGAGGTATCCACCAATCCCTTTTATACGTTCCCTGCCACAAGATCCCGCATGCTGGTGGCCAACTTCAGCCTTCCCTACACCATCAGCGCAAGTGTTAATCCTGAGAATTCGGGAAGTATTACGGGTGCAGGAGAATATGACCATGGCACATCGGCTACCCTCACTGCCACCGCTAACGAGGGATACACCTTTGTGAACTGGACCGAGGGCAATGCCGAGGTATCAACAGATGCGGTTTATACCTTCACCACCACCCGCAATCGGACATTGGTAGCCAACTTTAGCCTTCCCTATACCATCAGCGCAAGTGTTAATCCTGAGAACTCGGGAAGTATCACGGGTGCAGGAGAATATGACCATGGCACGTTGGTTACCCTAACTGCCACCGCAAACGAGGGCTATACCTTTGTGAATTGGACAGAGGGAGGCGTTGAGGTGTCCACCGATGCGGCCTATACGTTTACTGCCAACGGAAATCGCACGTTGGTGGCCAATTTCAGTCTTAACCACTACACCATTAATGCTGATGTGAACCCAGAGAACTCGGGAAGTGTTACGGGTACAGGCGAGTTCGACTATGGTACATCTGTTACCCTCACTGCCACCGCAAACGAGGGCTACTACTTTGTGAACTGGACAGAGGGCGACACAGAGGTATCCACTGATGATGCATATACATTTACTGTTACACAAGATCGTACGCTGGTGGCCAACTTCAGTCTAAACAGCTATACCATAAGTGCCAGTGTAAATCCTGAGAACTCGGGAAGCATTACGGGTACTGGCGAATACGACCATGGCACATCGGTTACCCTCACTGCCACCGCAAACGAGGGCCACACTTTTATAAACTGGACTGAGGGCGACACAGAGGTGTCCACTAATGCCTCCTATACATTCATCGCTACCGACAACCGCACCCTGGTGGCCAATTTCAGCGTACATAGTTACACCATCAGTGCCTACGTGAATCCTGAGGGTGCGGGTACAATTTCAGGTGCTGGCGAGTACGACCACGGTACATTGGTTACCCTTACTGCCATTGCTAATGAGGGCTATACCTTTATCAACTGGACAGAGGGCGGTATAGAGGTATCCTCTGATGCCTCCTATTCATTCACCGCCACCGTCAACCGTTTTCTGGTGGCCAACTTCAGCCTAAACATCTACACCATTAGTGTCAGTGTTAGCCCTGAAAACTCGGGCGGTGCTTCGGGTGCAGGCGAATACAGCCATGGTACATCGGTTACCCTCTATGCCTATGAAAATCCGGGCTACACATTCGTAAACTGGACTGAGGAGGGTGTTGAGGTATCTAACGATGCGATATATACGTTCATCGCCACAGAAAATCGCACACTGGTGGCCAACTTCAGCATAATAGTTTATACCATTAGCGTCAGCGTGAATCCCGAGAACTCGGGTACCATTACGGGGGCAGGTGAATACGGTCACGGAACATCGGTAACCCTCATTGCCAACCCAAACGCACACTATGCTTTTGATAGATGGACTGAGGATGGTGCTGTAATTTCTACCGATTCGGTCTATTCATTCGTTGCCATGAACAATCGCATGCTGGTGGCCAACTTCAAGTATTTATCGGGGGTAGAGAGTAACACCCTTGACAATGTGTTGGCCTACCCCAATCCTTTTAGTGAGAGAATCTATCTAAAAAACCATGAGTTAGTGAACCGGGTTGTTATTTCCAACCTTATCGGCCAAAGGGTTATGGATATACAGCTAAATGGTGCCGACCACTTTGACACCGGGCATCTGCGTAAAGGGATTTACCTGGTGGAACTGGTAACCAAAGATGGCGCCCGCACTGTGCGGAGAATGGTGAAGAACTAGAATCCATGCCGGCAGTACCGGTATAACATGATACTTCTTGGCTAAGAGGCTGCCGATACTAAAAGGGCAGCCTCATCTTTTTCCTATCCATGCCTCATTGGGTAGCAACCGGTGAGCAGGGTAGCCCTGAAAGGTTTTTTGGAACTTGTTGGGTTTGTTTAACCTGCATAGCCCCGGGGGTTCCCGTGGTCATGGAGGCTAACACGGCCATAGAGGTTAACCAATACAAGAGTCTAAAGCCCGAAAATGAAATTAGACCCCGCCAGGGATAGGGAATATATAAAAACACTAACCTGCTTTAAAAACACATCCGATTACCGTAGGATGGTGATAGAGCAGGTGGGTTCAAAAAAGAGCAAAAGAGGCATCCGCCGGATATAAAAAAAATGCAAAAAATGTTCGAAAAACTCTCTGAATCTGAAAAGTCAAAAATGGAGCGGTATGCCAAAGAGCACTTTGAGATGCTGGAAAGACTAATGGAAGAGTAGAGGTCGCCTATTTATTCAGCTTTCCGTAAAACACTTTGAGGATCATCTCACCCGAAGTGTCTGCATCAACATCATCCTCTGCATCAACATCATCCTTTGTATCAACGTTATCCTCTGTTTCAACGTCATCCTCCGGGTCAAAACCACTCCGTTCAGGCCAAAGGAGAACCACACAATTGCCCTTTCTATATCCGGAGATTATTTCAGTAATATTGTACACATCGCTTTTATATCCCAATGTCTTAAGGTAATCCGCAATGGTGATAATGGCTTCCGAAAGGGGTGAATAATCGCCGTGCAGTTCCACAACCGTTTCAATGGAAAATCCTTCAATTTGGGCTACCTCAATGCTGGAATCTTCTGTTTGGTAGTTCCAGCTAAATCCTTCGGATTGGGGATTGCTGAAATCTATTCCCAAAAAACCGTCGGGTAAGTAGCCCAATGAGCAATCCTCATCTTCATCTGATGACATGTGTGCTGACACTAATAGCATTTCATTATTACCGAAAACAAGGGTATCTCCCCTAAATTGAATGGGGTATATAGCAGTATCCCGTATACTGTAGTTAAGGGTAATCTTATTCCGATGCAATTCCCAAGTGCCTGAGTCGTACATACGTTGGCCGGAAAACAAATAAAAACTGTATTTACCCTCTTCTTCATAGAATTCATAGTCGCCCTCACAATCACCAATGCAATCCCATATGCCTATCAACTCATGGTGTTGAATGTAGGGTGTTTTTTCCTTACAAGCAATAAATGCGATTAGCGCTAATAGTGTGGGAATTAGTCTTTTCATGGTTTTGAGTTTTATGGTTATATAAGAAGGTTATGAGTGTTTCGAATGATTCCTTATGATTCCGATAGTTGTACAATAGCAAACTGAATCACTTGAGTATTTTGAAACATACTTCTATACTTACAAAGGTACAATAGTTATTTTTTTATCGGCACAAAAATGGAACCTCAGGATCAGGTCAGGCAATACTTGTTGGGTAAAGTCAGCAGAACAGCGGTTGTGTCTGTGTATCAGTATTTTAACAACCTAATGTAATGATGATATTATTTTCCAAATACTATTTTCAGAAAATTATTTATCATTCGCAAAGGGGCTTTCAGCAACACTTATTGTTCTGAATGCTTCCGTCTGATCTATCTGTTGTTAAGATAATCCAAAAGATAAGAGAATAGCATGGTTAATTTACCTTGACTTGTAATGGTCCCTCTCATGATCACTCCCCTTGGATCGCCTGTAAAGAAGTTTGGAATAACCTTATCTATCAAAATTTCTCCAAAGAATCGACTGGCGTCACGGGGCAATTCTCCCGGAAGGTTATCGATGGCCATTACGGTAACGTTTTTTTCACTGCTAAATGCAGCCTCCTCCTGCTCGAGAGCGGGGTTATAGTCATAAAAAGGCTCAGCTATGCTTGACGTACGTAGTGTGGAAGGGATCGGACCCGGAATATCGCAGCTGATATCAGCAATGGTAGATATTCTGAAATCGGGGGAGCGCATGTCTGCCTTGGTGAAGAAATGGGGCGCACGGTAGTCCCAGTAATGGCAGGCCACAAGGATATCTGTCACCCTGGCATAGGGAAGAAACGTGGACTGGTGTTGCGATGGGTAGTTTACCCAGAATTCCCAGTTAAACGATTCGCCATCGAGACGTTTAACGTAATGCACCGGGTCAATCCTACATAGAACAGGTGCATTGAATTCCGTTGACAGATATTCATCGGGTGTCACTTCGTTAATACCCATGGCCCTGAATACTTCCAGTGCACCGTTAGCTACCCGCCCCCCTCCGGTTATGAGTAATCTAACGGGTTGAAGATGAACATTTTTCAGTCCGGATAGCAGATCTTCGTAATCGTGGCATTGATGCGCAGGGCGTAAATCATAGGTATTTGTTTTTATTCCATTGATGCGCAATGCGTTGTAAGCGCCAACTATACCTGCCCATCGTCCAAAAGCGATTAGCCTTTCGCCCACAGGAGTGGTTATATATTCAAAATCAACAAGGGTTATCCTCTTGCGTGCAATCTCCTGCAGCATTTTCAGGTTATGGGGTTGTTTCTTGGCTACATGGGCAAAAAACATGTAATGCTTTTGAGGAATCAGTGTAGTTGCTTTTACCTCTTTGATGCCAATAAGCAGGTGACATTCATTAAGATCCTCCTTCAGAGGTATGCCGGCTTCAATGTATTCCGAATCTTTGAAACACCTGATTTCGCTTGGCTGTACAACTACCTCAACGTTTGGGTAACGATTCATCAACTCCACGCATTGCCCGGGAGAAAGGGCTACGCGTCTATCGGTGGGAGTCTTTGTTTCTCTCAGGAGGCCAATCCTAAACTTATCTGTCATAGCATAAACAATTATTGAAACTGTGAAAATAGTCGTTTTGAATCAAAATCATGAAGTATTATGTAAAGTTACTATAAATAATGATAAATATCAATGTCAATTTATTGGAGTGGTCGATATTCGAATGAAAATCTTTTTAAGTTGACCCTGGTATTGTGCAATAAGCCTTATGTTTCAACATTTTAATCACTATTGTATCCGTCATCAACAAGCAATAAAGAATAATTTCAGCTATTGTTTAATGTTTCACAACATTTCTTTTTGTTACCAAATTTTCATACCTTTGATTGGTTTGAAAAAATAGCAAGTCATTTATTATCAATAAAATAATTTTAAAATGGTAAAGAAAAAGACTTTTATTACCTGCGATGGGAACTATGCTGCTTCGCACATTGCATACATGTTTAGCGAAGTTGCTGCCATTTACCCAATTACCCCCTCTTCAACAATGGCCGAGTACATTGACGAATGGGCTGCTTTTGGGAGAAAAAATATTTTTGGTGAAACCGTAAAGGTTACCGAAATGCAATCGGAAGCCGGTGCTGCCGGAGCAGTCCATGGTTCGCTTCAGGCCGGAGCGTTAACCACAACCTATACGGCATCTCAAGGTCTGCTTTTGATGATCCCCAACATGTTTAAAATTTCGGGTGAGTTGCTTCCGGGAGTATTCCATGTATCAGCCCGAAGTGTTGCTGCTCAGGCTTTGTCAATATTTGGCGATCACAGCGACGTGATGAGCACCCGCTCCTGCGGATTTGGCCTACTGGCCACCGGTAGCGTACAGGAGGTGATGGATTTGGCAGGGGTGGCACACCTGACTGCCATCAAGTCGAGAGTCCCATTCCTGCACTTTTTCGATGGTTTCAGGACTTCACACGAAACCCAAAAGGTTGAGTTGATGGAAATGGAACAGTTGGCACCGCTGGTGGACAAGAAGGCCCTTCAAGAATTCCGTAACAGGGCATTGAACCCCGAGCATCCGGTTACAAGGGGAACTGCACAGAATCCCGATATCTATTTCCAAACGCGTGAGGCAGCCAACAAGTTTTACGATGCCGTTCCCGACATTGTAGAGGGTTACATGCAGGAGATAACCAAAATTACCGGTCGTGAGTACCACCCATTCAGGTATTACGGTCATCCTCAGGCAGAGAATATAATTATTGCCATGGGATCAATTACCGATACGCTTAGTGAAGTGGTTGACCATTTGATGGAAAAAGGTGAAAAAGTAGGCCTTCTGGCCGTACATCTTTATAGGCCATTTTCGGCAAAATATTTCTTTAAAGCCATTCCACAAACGGTGAAGCGCATTGCCGTTCTCGATCGTACCAAGGAACCCGGGGCCAATGGCGATCCGTTGTATTTAGATGTGAAGGATTTGTACTTTGGTAAGGCCAATGCCCCCATTATCGTTGGCGGACGTTATGGACTGAGTTCAAAGGACACCACTCCCTCGCAGATGATAGCTGTTTTTGAGAACCTCAAAATGAAGGAGCCAAAGAATCAGTTTACCGTGGGTATTGTTGACGATGTTACCTTCAAATCGTTACCGCTGCTTCCCGAAGTAAATCTGGCCGACAAGGGAACATTCCAGGCTAAGTTCTACGGCATTGGCTCCGATGGAACTGTGGGCGCAAATAAGAACTCCATTAAAATTATTGGCGACAATACCGACAAGTACTGTCAGGCCTACTTTGCATACGACTCCAAGAAGTCGGGCGGGATTACCGTTTCGCACCTCCGCTTTGGCGACAAACCCATACGTTCGCCCTACCTTGTGATTACCCCCGATTTTGTGGCATGCCACGTGCCTGCATACCTGGAAAAGTACGATATGCTTAAAGGACTTCGTAAGGGAGGTACCTTCCTGCTTAACTCCATATGGAGTATTGAGGAGACAAAGGATAAACTACCCAATTCCATTAAGAAATATCTGGCCGAGAACAATATTTCTTTCTACGTGATTAACGCTACTCAGATAGCAGAAGAGATTGGGCTTGGCGGACGTACCAACACCATCATGCAGAGCGCATTCTTCAAAATTTCGGGTGTAATTCCCTACGAATTAGCCGTGAAAGAGATGAAGGATGCCGTTGAGCATTCCTTTGGCCGCAAGGGTGAAGATATCGTTAAGATGAATATGGATGCCATCGACAGGGGTTGCGATTTTGTTAAAGTGGAAGTGCCCGCCGAGTGGGCAAAATTACAGCCAGAGAAGATGTCTGCTATAAAGGGAGCCCCTAATTTCATTAATGAAGTCATGTTACCCATGATTACCATGAGGGGCGATGATCTCCCCGTGAGCGCATTCATAGGACGTGAAGATGGTACTTTCCCTGCCGGAACTACCCAGTACGAGAAGAGGGGTATTGCTGTACACGTTCCCAAATGGATTCCCAACAACTGTACCCAGTGTAACCAGTGCTCATATGTATGCCCGCATGCTGCCATTCGTCCATTCCTTCTTACCGACGAGGAGTTGGCTAAAGCGCCCAAAGGCACAGAAACCGTTAAAGGTATTGGTACATTGAAGGATTACAATTACAGGATACAGGTTAGCGTTTTGGATTGTACGGGATGCGGCAACTGTATTGATGTATGCCCTGCAAAAACCAAAGCCCTGGAGTTTAGAACCCTTGATTCGCAGATGGCTGAAAGTGAGCGTTTCGAGTACATGAACAGTGTTGTAGGATATAAGGATACTGTGGTTGAGAAGGATAAGAACGTGAAAAACAGCCAATTCGCACAACCGTTGTTTGAGTTTAGCGGTGCCTGTGCAGGATGCGGCGAAACACCATACCTAAAGGCTATCACCCAGCTGTTTGGCGAAAGAATGATGGTAGCCAATGCCACCGGCTGTTCTTCAATCTACGGCGGTTCTGCACCTGCTACACCTTACCGTGCAAGCCATAAAGGGACAGGAGTGGCTTGGGCCAACTCGCTGTTCGAGGATAACGCTGAGTACGGCTTCGGCATGGCAACCGCTGTTAAAAAGCTTCGTGATAGGATTGCCGAGAGGATTCAGGCCGGCCTTGGCAATGGCTATGGCAACGAAACCAAGGAAGCCATGAAACTATGGCTCGAAAATATGAACAATGCCGAGGGTTCGGTACAGGCATCGGCCAAATTGGTTGAAGCACTCGAGAAGGAGAACGATGATCTGTCGAAAGAGCTGTTGGCACTGAAACAGTATTTTGTGAAGAAATCAATTTGGGTATTCGGTGGCGACGGTTGGGCATACGACATTGGGTACGGTGGTCTCGACCACGTTATCGCCTCGGGTGAAGATATTAACCTGCTTGTGCTCGACACCGAGGTGTACTCCAACACCGGAGGACAGGCTTCGAAGTCAACACCCATAGCAGCGGTGGCTAAATTTGCCGCTTCGGGCAAGCGTATCCGCAAGAAAGACCTTGGGATGATGGCCATGTCGTACGGTTACGTTTACGTAGCTCAGGTGGCCATGGGTGCAAACCAAAATCAATACTTCAAAGCCCTGAAAGAGGCTGAGTCGTATCCCGGTCCGAGTTTAATCATAGCATACTCGCCCTGTATTAACCACGGGTTGCGCAATGGCATGGGCTTATCGCAGCAGCAGATTAAATTGGCTGTTGAGGCTGGATACTGGCAAATGTACAGATACGACCCGCGCCTGGAAAGCGAAGGTAAGAACCCATTCCAACTCGATTCGAAAGAGCCCGATTGGAGCAAATTCCAAGATTTCCTTAAGAGTGAGGTCCGCTTTACCTCACTTCAGAAATCATTCCCCGAGGAGGCAAAAGTCCTGTTCCAGGCAGCCGAAGAGAATGCTCGTTGGAGATACAACTCCTATGTGCGCAAGGCCGCAATAGATTTTTCTAAATAGAACATTCAGATTTGCAGTAAAAAGGTGCCAACTTTGGCACCTTTTTTATTTTTCAGACTGAAATTTGTAATTTCGTTAGTACCTTGCATGAGCACGTTTTCAATCAAATGGATAGGTGGTAATGGAGAATCATTTGCAGAATAATGTTGTGTCCGGAGTTCGTCCGAAGTTAACGGTTTATCTGCCGAGAATGTTTTTGACGTTTTTGCTGTGCACCTTTATAGCCACGGCTTTAAATGCACAACTTATTAAGCCTAAACTGGTTTTCAAAAACTTCTCTGTTGACGATGGTTTACTCTCCAATGAAGTTTTCCACGTCATCCAGGATTCGACAGGCTATGTGTGGATTGCCACTGCCAATGGCATTAATCGGTTCAACGGAGTTGATTTTAAAACGTACAATATTGAGGATGGGCTGATTGACAATACAATCTACGAGATATACAACGATTACAAAGGGAGGTTATGGTTTATATCGAGTTCCGGTAGATTGGTTTACATTGAGAATGATACGATAAAGCATTACCCGTTTAACAATAAAATCACCGACCAACTGCCCATCACCCGAGGGCCAATAAAGAAATCATTCCATGTCGATTTGCACGACAATGTTCATATTACGTTCAAAAAGCATGGCAGGCTTGTTATAGGAGCAGAAGGGGAATTCGAAAAACTCTCAGGTATTCACGAGGAGGGAGTGGTGGTAGTAGAAAAAACCGATGATGGTATGGCTTTGGTTTCCAATCCTGCTGTACCCAAATCGTACAATTTCATCTACTTTGATAAGGCCAAAGAATTGAGGTACACCATCAATTTCAAGGAACTTTCGCCCAGAAGGATTACAATTGACCAGTTTTACTGCATTCCCGAAAGCGATGAATCGTTTATCATGGCTGTATATGGTACTGTGTATAGGGTTACACAGGGAAAAATTGTCCAACAGCGAAAATTTGGAGAAGAAATAATATGGCTTTCTCTTGATAGCGATAACAACCTTTGGGTTGCGCCCATCGAAGGCGGTATTTACTGCTTTCTCAAAGCCCAATTCCTATGGGAGCTTGTTCCCCCCATGCTGAAGAACGTTCAGGTCTCTTCGGTTTTACAAGACCATGAGAATGGCTACTGGTTCTCTACACTATCCCATGGGGTATTCTACTGTCCCAACATCAATGTTGTGTACTTCGATTCGGAATCGAACTTGCCATACAACCGGGTCAGCACTGTATTTGCCAACAAAAGTGGGGTTTACCTTGGGTATGAAATAGGAATGGTGAGTAAAATATACGAAAATAGGATTACCAATTACACCATTGGCGGTGAGCGTTCGTCAAGGATTCATATCCGATATTTAGGTATCGATTCCACATCGAACGATGTGTGGATTGGCTCCAGTTTTTTCCTGCATAACCTGAAAGATAATGCGGTTGTGGATTATGTCCCCTATAGCAAATCATGGGGAGTTTACCCGCGCGATGTCATTCAGGGGAACGATGGAAATTTTTGGATAGCCAGCGCACAAGGATTGAAAGTATTTGATGGCAAATCAGTTATTTATGACTCCTACATTACGAACGAATTTTCGCTAATTGCCAATTCCCTTTACCAGGATTCTTCCGGATGTATTTGGATTGGATGTATGAACGGCTTATGGACCTATCGAAATAATGTTTACAGCTATTTGGGTCAAGAGAATCCCCTCTTTTCCAAACAGATAAACTCTGTCAGGGCTACGGATAATGGCACCATACTTTTGGCAACCAACGGACAGGGATTGATAGTGATTAAGGGTAAACAGGTGGAAAGGATTACCCAAGCCGATGGCTTGACAAGCAACCACATCAAAAAGTTGGTAGTTGAAAAATCGGGGATTTGGTTAGTTACCAATAACGGACTTAGCTGGATTAGAAACATTGATACCAAGATGGAGATTCAGAATATCAACATCTCCCACGGGTTGCCCACCAACGATGTGAACAATATTTATGTTAGAGGGAATGAGGTGTTTGTGGCTACAACTAAGGGTCTTGCCGTATTCGACTTAAGGACAATAGCGCTGAATACAGTAAAGGCCAATTGCTTGATTACCAATGTTAGGGTCAATGGAAAGGATCTTAAGAATTACAGCTTGCCCTTGCTGCTGGACTATGATCAGAATTATATAACCTTTGATTTTATTGGTTTTTCATTCAAAAACATGGGCAAAGTTCAGTATCGGTATAGGCTGAATGAGCTCGATTCAACGTGGGTTTACACGAGTTCCACCAATGCTATTTTTTCAGGCCTTTCGTCCGGAAATTACTTATACGAGGTGCAGGCGCAAAACTCTGAGGGTATATGGGGCAACTCGGCAAGAATCCCCATTATTATCAAGCCTCCTTACTGGAAGAGGGCATGGTTTATCGCTTTGCTTGCAGCCATACTCTCGTCAACTTTCTTTCTGATTTATCTGGCTCGAATCAGGGCTATTAAGCGCATGAATCAGATAGAGAGCAGCATTAACATGTACAAGCAGCAATCGCTTCGTCAGCAAATGAATCCGCATTTCATTTTCAATACGCTGAATTCAATTCAACTTTACATACTCGAAAAGGACAGTATCAGCTCGCATAAGTACCTGACCAAATTCGCTAAACTTGTGAGGATGACTTTGGATAATTCTCAGTATCAAAGCACTTCCCTGAAAAATGAGCTGGATGCGCTGAAACTTTACCTGGAATTGGAATCGCTTCGACTGGAGGATTCATTTAATTATTCCATAGAGGTAGAGGATAATGAATTGTTGGTGAAATCCATACCAACTTTGCTGCTTCAACCATTTGTTGAAAATTCTATCTGGCATGGCATTATGCACAAACCAAAGCAGGAGGGATGGATAAAGATAAGGGTTGGAAGTGAAAACGGTTTGATTAAATGCACCATTGAGGATAATGGGATTGGCCGAAAGGCTGCCCGGGAGAAATCCGGCGCACAGAATGGTAAATACAACTCATTGGGGTATAAGATTACCTCTCAACGAATTGAACTGTTGAACACCCTTTATAGCGGAAAGTTTAATATCCAGTACGAAGATTTGTATGCCCCCGATGGAACTGCCACGGGAACAAGGGTGGTTATCACTATCCCATGTAACTAAGAGGAGGTGCCATTTTGCATGCATAATTATTGAGGATACTATCTACCTATGCAATTGTACAACTTTGCCCTGTTTCATTCAATTACCGGAACCAGTTCAACAAATCGGCATTTTTATTTTGTAAATTTGCCTCACTAAGAAAGCAGCAATGACCCTCAAAGCGATTCTGGTTGATGATGAAATAGCGGCCATACGTTCGCTTCAGTTCCTTTTGGAGAACTACTGCAAGGATGTGGAGGTTGTGGGCACCGCACGGTCGGCAGGAGAGGGTATCGAATTGGCCACAAAGTTTAACCCTGACATTATCTTCTTAGACATTGAAATGCCTACAGGAAGTGGTTTCGAACTGTTGGAACAGCTACCAGGGCTGGACTGTCAGGTTATTTTTGTGACGGCTTATAACAAGTATGCCGTAAGGGCATTCAAATATAGCGCTGTGGACTATCTACTCAAACCCATTGATATTGAAGAGTTGGAAAATGCCATTCAACGGGTAGTAGAGCAGAAAAGCCAGAAAATCAATCCGAGAGAAAGATATTCGGTTCTGTTTGAGAATATTAGAGAAGTGTTGCCACGGAAGCTGGTCTTTCCGGAAGTTAATGGTTACAGCTATGTCGATTTACAAAATGTGCTTTACGTCGATATTGACAATATTAACTTTGCATTTACACTTGATGACGGAACAGTAAAACAATGTAGTTGCGATGCTTTGAATATCAGTGAGATATTGACAGAGAGGGGTTTTCAATCCGTAAGTCCAAGCTGTATGGTAAATCTTAATATGGTTCACAAGGTTGATAAAAGTGGAAATGGTAGCGTTATTCTTAATAATGGCCTCTCTTTACCGCTGGATAAAGTAAAAAAGGATGACTTTATCAATAAGTTGCTATGGTTCAGCCAGAACAGAGAGAAGTAAGGCTCAAAATGCGAAGTAAATTGTGAGGATACTTGCACTGGATATAGGAAGAAAGCGTACGGGAATTGCGGTTACCGATTCGCTTAAATTAATTGCCAACGGTTTAACAACCATCGCAACCAACGATATTATTGGATACCTGTCAGATTATCCTTACATTTGTGAAGTAGAGCTGTTTATTGTTGGCATGCCTCTACAAATGAACAATGAACCATCGGAAGCTGTTAAATACATTGAGCCCGTAATCAATAGGTTGAAAAAGGCTTTCCCTGCTATTCCCATTCATCTTTATGATGAGAGGTTTACATCGAAAATTGCACATCAAACCATGATCAGCGGCGGGCTGAAAAAGAAGGATAGGCAGAACAAGGCGTTAGTTGATACCATCAGCGCAACTTTAATACTGCAATCGTATTTGGAGAGTATAGATTTTAAAAAACGCAATGCATGATTAAGCCGGTTTATGTATATGGGTCGCCGGTTTTACGTAAAGTAAGTACCGAGATAACCTCCGATTATCCCAACCTCAAGGAGCTCATTGAGAGCATGTTCGAAACTATGGATGGTTCAGAGGGGGTGGGGCTTGCTGCTCCGCAAATAGGTCTTTCAATTCGACTTTTTGTTATTGATACTGCGCTTTTTGGCGAGGACCACCCTGAGGTAAAGGGTTTTAAGAAAGTATTTATCAATCCCAAAATAATAGAGCGCTCCGAGGTTCAAAATATCTACAACGAGGGATGCCTAAGCATACCAAGTTTGAGAGAAGATGTTGAACGACCTGAGTCCGTTACCATTAAATATTTCGACGAGAATTTCGTTGAGCATGAAGAGTTTTACGATGGCATCATTGCCAGGGTCATTCAGCATGAGTACGACCATTTGGAAGGGATTCTGTTTACCGATAGGGTTTCTCCCATCCGCAGGCAGCTGCTTAAGAGCAAGCTCAATGCCATTGTAAAGGGGAAATTCAACGTTTCGTACAAGGTGAAAATAGCCTAAGGCATTATAGCAAAATGCCTTTGCCTTGCCTGATCACTATTGGATCAGTTTCTGTGCAATCCACAACGGTAGATGGTACATTTCCCCCATATCCTCCATCAACTACCAAATCAACCAGTTCCGAATATTTTTCGTAAATCAGTTCCGGGTCTGTGGTGTATTCAAGCATTTCGTCCTCATCCTTCACCGATGTGGTGAGAATGGGATTCCCCAATGCTTTTACAATCTCAAGGGGAATGGGATTATCGGGTATTCGAATGCCAACCGTTTTGCGCTTGCTGATGAAGTAGTCGGGAACCCGATTCAACCCGGGAAGAATGAACGTGAACGGCCCCGGGAGATTGCGCTTGAGCAGTCTGAAAGTGGTGTTATCAACCCTTGCAAAGGAAGAGATATGCCCCAAATCGCTACAGATAAAGGAAAAATTGGCATCCTTGGCTTTTATGCCCTTCAATTTAATGATGCGCTCCACAGCCCTGGGCTTGGTGATATCGCATCCCAGCCCGTAAACCGTGTCGGTTGGGTAAATAACAATACCTCCGTTTCGCAAGGCGTCCACCACCAGATCAATTTGTCTGGGATTGGGATTCTCGGGGTATAGCTTTACCAGCATTTCAGTTATTTGTTAAAGGCATAAGTCTTATGTTGGGCGCTTAACCGTTCACCTTTTTGTAATCCTCCAGAAACTTGGCAAGGCCAATGTCGGTGAGGGGATGCTTAAGCAGTCCCAGGATAGCGCTAAGGGGACAGGTTGCCACATCGGCACCGGCTTCCATGCACTGGATGATATGCATGGTGTGGCGTATGGATGCGGCCAAAACCTGCGTGCCGTAGTCGTAATACCTGTACACATCAACAATTTGGCGTACAAGTTCAACCCCGTCGGTGGAAATGTCATCGAGCCTACCTATGAACGGCGAAACGTAGGTTGCACCGGCCTTGGCGGCCAGCAGGGCTTGCCCCACGGAGAATACCAGCGTGCAGTTGGTGCGGATACCAATTTCGGTGAAATGCTTTATGGCCTTAATGCCATCCTTGGTGCAGGGCACCTTCACCACAATCTGCTTGTGCAGTGCGGCCAACTCCTTGCCCTCGCGAATCATTCCCTCGTAGTCGGTGGCAATCACCTCAGCCGAAATATCGCCACCCTTAACAATATTGCAAATATCAATGTAGTGCTGTTTAATGTTGGCCTCGCCCTTAATGCCCTCTTTGGCCATTAGCGAAGGGTTGGTGGTTACCCCGTCGAGCACGCCCAAATCGTTGGCCTCACGTATCTGGTCGAGGTTTGCCGTATCAATAAAGAATCTCATGGTCGTTGAATTTTATGTTTTTGAACAATGAGAGCAAAGATATACATTATTGGTTAAATGTTGTGCTTGCACCTTTAATGTAAGCCGAAAGCTTTTTTAGCCGATTTATTTTCAAATAAAAAATAATAATTTTATTATTGAGCATCAAATCAGCAGGTTGAGGTACTATGAATAATTGTCATGCTGAAAATCCAAGGTAAGTTTTTAAAAATCTAAATTACTCGGTGAAAAAACCTTGGATTACTAATGGTATGATGATATGCAGTTTGCATTCTCTTTTTTTCTATCCCAATAATCCTTACCTTGCCATACGATTTTGCCTATAACCCCAAAACACATAAAATCATGAAACATTACTATTCCCTTCGAAATGCATTGATCATGGCATTGATGCTACTGGTTTCCGGCTGTACCTCCGATAGAAATCGGGAAGGGCTTAATTACAATGACTTCCCATACCTTGAGTACACCATTGAGCAGATGCAGCAGGGTTTTGATAAGGGCGACTTCACCATTGAACTGGTGGTGACGGCCTACCTGGAACGCATTGAGCTAATTGACAGGAATGGGCCATGCCTGGGCTCCATTATCACCGTTAACCCCGATGCCATAGCCATAGCGCAGCAGTTAGACAAGGAGCTGCAGGATGGGCATAAGCGCGGGCCGCTGCATGGTATTCCTGTGCTGTTGAAGGACAATATTGATACCCATGATAAGATGCCCACCACGGCAGGTTCGCGTGCCCTGGCCAATTCGTTTCCTTTGCAGGATAGCCGGGTGGCTAAGCAGTTGCGCGAGGCGGGTGCTGTCATCATTGGCAAGGCCAGCCTTAGCGAGTGGGCCAATTTCAGAGGTTCGCTCTCCACCAGTGGTTGGGGTGGCATTTCGGGCGAAACCCGAAATCCGTACGATGTAACCCGCAATCCGTGTGGTTCCAGTTCAGGGTCGGGGGTGGCCGTTTCGGCAAACCTAACCATGCTGGCCATAGGCACCGAAACCGACGGTTCCATCGTGTGCCCGTCGCATGCCAATGGCATTGTGGGTATCAAGCCTACGGTTGGGCTTATCAGCCGCACCGGGGTAATTCCCATTGCCTATACCCAGGACTCCCCGGGACCCATGGGCAGAACCGTTACCGATGTGGCCATCTGCCTGGGAGCCCTGGTGGGTTGTGACTCCACGGATGCTAAAACGCTGCTGAGTCGAGAGAAATACTATACTGACTACACGCAATTCCTTAAAAAGAACGGGCTACAGGGGAAGAGGATTGGTTTTTTTACCGGCGTTTCTGGAATGCATTTTAAAGTGGATAGTGTTATGGCTCAAGCCATTCGTCTTCTCAAGGAGGAGGGAGTAGAGGTTGTTGAGCTGAGCAGGGTGGTGGAACCCAAGGCAGATCAGAACTCCCTTGAGGTGATGCTCTATGAGTATAAGGATGGGCTCAACAAGTATTTTGCATCCCTCGGCCCTGATGCTCCTATCAAAAATTTGGAAGAACTCATTGAGTTCAACAAAAACGACTCCATTGAACTGAAGTACTACAACCAGCTATACCTGGAGATGGCACAGGCCAAGGGCGATTTAAACTCGCCACAGTATAAGCAGGCTCTCGCGGATATGATGGCTCAAACCCGTACCCGTGGGATTGATAAGGTGATGGATGAGAACCGGTTGGACGCCATTGTTGCCCCCACGGGCACCCCGGCATGGAAAACAGACCTTATCAATGGCGACAGCTATTCGTTTGGCACCTCTTCGCCCTCGGCTCAAGCCGGATATCCCATCATCTCGCTGCCCATGGGGGCTATCGACGGGCTTCCCGTTGGCCTTTCATTCTACGGGAGGGCCTGGAGCGAGCCGGTGCTGCTGGAGATTGCCTATGCGTATGAGCAGAAAACAAACCACAGGATTATACCTCAGTATTTGAATGCTAAATAAAGGATAGAGTTTCCTTGAAAACGAAAAAGGGCGTGCTGTGTGGAGTACGCCCTTTTTTTTTCTGTTGGTCGGTGATTAACCTAAACTTTCCCAGAACATGCAGTAGATAAATACCGCTGCAATGGCCACGGGTGCAATGAATTTCACTGCAAAGTTGAAGTAGGGGTAATACTTGGTTTTCAGTTCACCCTCGTTGGAGAGTTCAGCCTTAAGCATTTTCTTGCCGCCAAACCACCCCACGAACAGCACAATGAGTAATCCGCCCAAGGGAAGCATTACATTGGAAGCGGAATAGTCCAGAATATCGAAGATATTCTTTCCGAAAAGGGTGACCCCCTTCATAATGCCCAAGGAGAGCGATGCAAATACTCCCAGTATGGATGCGGCGATAGTGGCAATAAAAGTTGCTTTTCTGCGCGTCATCTTCAACTCTTCCGAGAAGAAGGCCACCACAACCTCAAGCAACGAGATGGTTGAGGTGAGTGCAGCCACAGCCAGCAAAATAAAGAAAATAGAGCCAAAGAATCCACCCCCAAACATCTTCTGGAAAATGCCGGGGAGAGTAATGAATACCAAGCTGGGGCCACTGCTGGGTTCAATTCCAAAGGCAAATACGGCCGGGAATATCATAACACCTGCGAGAATGGCGATAAGAGTATCGGAGAGGGCCACCGAAACAGCTGTTGATGCAAGATTTTCATGCTTACCAAAGTATGAGGAGTAAGTGATAAGCGCTCCCATGCCCAGGCTAAGCGAAAAGAACGCCTGACCCACTGCATATAGAAACGTTTTGGCGGTAACCTTGCTAAAATCGGGTTTAAAAAGGAAGGCCAATCCACTCTTCCCACCTTCAAGAGTTACCGAACGCACGCAAAGTACAATGATAAACAGCAGCAACAATGGCATCAGCAGTTTGGTGTACTTTTCAATCCCTTTGCTCACGCCCGCCAGTATTATCAATGCAGTGAGAATCATGAATACCATTTGCCATACAACAGGGCGTATGGGATTGGCTATAAAGGCACTAAACGTATTTTCCAAATCGTGCGAACTCTGCCCTGCAAAGCCATTGGTTGCCGAACTAACCATGTATTCAAGAGTCCAGCCGGCCACGGCACTATAGAAAGCGAGAATGAAAAAGGCAGCCACGATGCCCATGAGCCCGATGAGGTTCCACCGTTTGCCGGGAGCAACCACGCTAAACGAACCGTAAGCGTTCCTTTGCCCTCTACGGCCAATGGCAAATTCCGACATCATCACAGGAACGCCTACTGCCATTACAAAAAATAGATAAATGATCAGAAATGCTCCACCGCCATTTTCGCCAGCCACGTAAGGGAATTTCCAGATGTTGCCCAATCCCACAGCCGAACCGGCTGTTGCAGCAATAATTCCAAACTTACTACCAAAGCATTCGCGTGCCTTTAAGTTGTCAGACATTTTGATTTTGTGTTGGTTAGATATAATTGTAAGTTTTTAACAAGTTGCCAAATTGCAAAAAATCTTTGTTACCAACAAGATTTAAAATGAAAAACACCCCAACCCATATGGAAAAGTTTGGGGTGTAAGTATGGAAAAATATTAAGTTCTGAAGCTATGCTACGGTTATGTCCTTGCATAGGTACACATCCTGAATGGCATTCAGAATTTCCACGCCTTCCTTCATGGGACGTTGGAAAGCCTTACGGCCGCTGATCAAACCCATACCTCCGGCACGCTTGTTAATTACAGCAGTGGCAACTGCTTCGGCCAAGTCGCTGGCTCCACTGGATGCTCCACCGGAGTTAATTAATCCTGCCCTGCCGTTGTAGCAGCTGATAACCTGATATCGGGTTAAATCGATAGGATGGTCGCTGGAGAGCTGGCTGTACACCTTATCATGTGTTTTTCCAAAGCTGATGGCCTTAAACCCGCCGTTGTTCTCCGGAAGTTTCTGCTTAATAATGTCAGCCTGAATGGTAACTCCCAAGTGGTTTGCCTGTCCGGTTAGGTCGGCAGCTACGTGGTAGTCAACGCCATCCTTTTTGAATGCGTTGTTGCGCAGGTAGCACCAAAGTACGGTAGCCATACCCAGTTCATGAGCGCGTTCAAAAGCTTCGGCAATTTCAATGATCTGACGATTGGACTCCTCGGATCCAAAATAAATGGTGGCTCCAACGGCTACAGCACCCATGTTCCAAGCCTCTTCAACCGTTCCGAACAGGATTTGGTTGTACTTGTTGGGATAGGTGAGCAGTTCGTTGTGATTAATTTTAACAATAAACGGTATTTTATGGGCATACTTCCTTGCAACCGATGCCAAAACACCGAAAGTGGAAGCCACGGCGTTGGCACCTCCCTCAATTGCCAGCTTAACAATGTTTTCAGGATCAAAATAGATGGGGTTAGGGGCAAAAGATGCACCTGCAGTATGTTCAATTCCCTGATCTACGGGTAAAATGGAGAGAAATCCGGTACCACCCAATCTTCCGTGATCAAACATGCTCTGAAGGCTCCTTAGCACTTGTGGGGTACGATTTGATTGAGCAACCACACGATCCACAAAATCTGGCCCGGGCAAATGCAGCTGTTCTTTAGGTAGGGTTTGGCTTTTGTGATCAAGCAAATACTTTGCTTTGTCACCTAAATGTTCAACAATTGCGTTGTAGTTCATAGCTTTTATATTTTTGAGTGATTTTCATGCAAATTTAGACATTTTACCAGAGATAACCAATATTGCTCAATCATTTTGTGAAGACTTAAATTAACTCTTCTGACTTGTCACAAAAGTGTTGATGTGTAAGAGTTCCTTTTTACACCTTGAACTGTTGACAGTCACTATTAAGTTTTTTTTTAATTGCCCGCGTATCATTTCATTTAATGTAAATGCTTGAAAATAAATGCACCCTCGCTGAAAGGGGAAGTTAATGCCCACAATGTATTTTAATGCAATTCATTTTGGGTTACCTAAAAATATTGCAATCTTTGCTTCTTATTGTCTTTGTATTATGGTTTCTCTCGATTTTGCAATTTCCAGTGTCATCGAATTTTCTCACGCATTGGGAAAAACCGAGGAGGTTCCCCTATGGGAATCGCCCGGAAGGGTTTTGGCTGATGAAGTGGTCTCTGATATCAACATGCCACCGTTCGATAAGTCGGCGGTGGATGGCTATGCCTGCCGCAGGGAGGATTTGCATCTCTATTTGCGGGTTGTCGAGGTGATTTCGGCAGGTGCCATGCCTACAAAAACCATAGAGAAGGGAACCTGCGCAAAGATTATGACCGGAGCCCCAGTTCCACCCATGGCCGATTGTGTTATCATGGTTGAGGATACTGAAACCATTGACAATGAAACCATCCGTTTTGTTGGCAGCGATACCAAAACCAATATAGCACGATTTGCCGAGGACATCAGGATGAACGACACCGTGCTGGAGAAGGGAACATTTATCGAACCGCAGCATGTGGCCATCATGGCATCGGTGGGGGTAAACAGGGTGAGGGTGGCAGCCAGGCCAAGGGTGTCGGTGTTGATTACGGGCGATGAGCTGGTGGAGATAGACAAGGTTCCCGGCGGCAGCCAAATTCGCAACAGCAATGGGCATCAACTCTATACGCAGGTGGTGCGATGGGGAGGTGAACCTATTTACGGTGGAATTGTTGAGGATAATCGGGAGGCAACCCGCAAGGCCATAGCCAATGCTCTTGAAAAGAGCAATATCGTTACGCTTACCGGCGGTGTTTCGCTGGGCGATTTCGATTTTGTTCCCGACGTTTTGAAAGAACTCGGGGTTGACATTAAGTTCCAAACCATGGCGGTGCAGCCGGGTAAACCCACTGTTTTCGGGGTGAAGGACGATAAACTGGTGTTTGGACTTCCGGGCAATCCGGTATCGTCGCTCTTTCAGTTCGACCTTTTGGTGCGCACGGCCATGCTACGAATGATGGGAGCCACTAAACCCGTTAAGGATATCATCAAGGTTCCCATTGCCGGCGATTTTTCCCGAAAACGTTCTGAAAGGCTTGCTTTGGTACCGGCCATGATTAATTCCAAAGGTGAGGTAGAACCGGTTAATTACCATGGTTCGGCACATATCTTCGCCCTAAGTAAGGCCACTACCATGATAATTGTGCCGGTGGGTGTTAACTCCATTGGCAAAGGAGAACTTGTTGATGTACGACCAATTTAACAGACATATCACCTACCTGCGTATATCGGTTACCGACCGATGCAACTTGCGTTGCATATACTGTATGCCGGCCGAGGGAGTAGCCCTGCTTAGGCATCAGGACATTCTCTCGTTCGATGAAATAGTCGATTTTACACGCACGGCTGTGAAGATGGGTGTTAGCAAGGTGCGCATCACAGGGGGTGAACCCCTGGTACGCAGGGGTATTGTGGATTTGGTTAAGATGATTGCAGCCATAGAGGGCATTAATGACCTCTCCATGACAACCAACGGAACCCTGCTGACGCAGTTTGCACAGCCCCTCTACGATGCAGGGGTGAAGCGGATAAACATAAGCCTGGATACCCTCAATGCCGACGAGTATGCCCGAATAACCCGTGGTGGGAATATTAAGGATGTTTTGGACGGTATTTTCAAAGCCAGAGAAGTTGGGTTTCAGCCAATCAAGCTGAACTGTGTGGTGAATAAATCATCGCAGGAACCCAATGCCTTGGAGGTGAAGCGCTTTGCAGAAGAACACGGCTTTCAGGCACGGTTCATTCCCCTAATGGATTTGGACAAAGGGATTCATGGAGTGGTGGAAGGGGGCGAAGGAGGCGATTGTGCCCGTTGCAACAGGCTCCGACTCACAGCCAATGGGCTGGTCAAACCATGCCTTTTTAGCGACATTGGTTATAGCATCAGAGAACTGGGAGCAAGGGAGGCCATCATTAGGACAATTGAAAATAAACCCGAACGTGGAGGCAAGAGCATTTCCGGTGAATTTTATAACGTCGGAGGGTAAACTTATCCTTTTCAACAATCATAAACCAAAGTAAACATGGAGTTATCACACACCAACAGCAAGGGCAAGGCCAAAATGGTAGATGTGAGCCCCAAGCCCAATCAGGTTCGTCAGGCTATGGCCACCGGATTTATCAGGCTGAAACCCGAAACCCTTTCGCTTATTAGAGAAAACGCCATGAAAAAAGGAGATGTGCTGACCGTTGCTGAGGTTGCAGGGATTCAGGCGGCTAAGCGTACCTTTGAACTTATCCCTCTGTGTCATAACCTGTTGCTTACAAAGGTAGATGTTGAAACGGCCATTAGGGAGACGGGTGTTGAGGTTACCGCTATGGTGAAATGCGTAGGACAGACAGGCGTAGAGATGGAAGCCCTTACAGCAGTTTCTGTGGCTTTACTTACCATATACGATATGTGCAAAGCGGTTGATAAGTCGATGGAGATTGGTCAGGTCAAGCTGGTTGAAAAAACCAAGAAGGATATTTAGTGAATTGTCAATGTGATTGTTATGCAAAAGATAAAGGTTTTATCGGTCAATATTTCGGTGGAAAAGGGAACCATCAAATTACCCGCTCAAAGCATTGAGTTGAATGAACTGGGGGTAGTCAACGACGCCCATGCGGGCGAATGGCACAGGCAGGTGAGCATGTTGGGGAAGGAGAGTTTCGACCGGTTTGCAAAGCTGGCAGGAAGGACCATCAACTATGGAGAGTTTGCCGAGAATATAACCACACAGGGCATGGAACTGGTTGATACCAAGCCCGGCGACCGTTTTATTGGCAATGAGGTGGAACTGGAGGTTACCCAAATTGGCAAGGTTTGCCATGGCGACAGCTGCGCAATATACCGCGAGGTGGGAAACTGCGTGATGCCCAAGGAGGGCATTTTTCTTAGGGTTATCAAGCCCGGAACCCTTAAACCCGGTGATGAGCTGGTGTTCGTCCCCAAAATCTACAAGGTACTGGTACTAACCATAAGCGATCGTGCATACAAGGGCACATACGACGACAGGAGCGGCCCCACCGTGGTTGGCAGGGTGGATGATTTTTTTCAAAACCTGAAGTGGCAACATACCGTTGACACCCTCATCATCCCTGATGACGACCGCATGCTTCGTGGCAACTTGCTCAAGGCAAGGGAACAGGGCTTCGATTTGGTAATAACCACCGGCGGCACCGGTGTTGGCCATCGCGATGTTACCCCGGAGGTGGTGAAGGAAATGATTGACAAGGAAATACCCGGAATCATGGAAATGATAAGGGTGAAATATGGCACTGACAAACCCAATGCTCTGCTTAGCCGAGGAGTTGCGGGTATTATGGGCAATGCTTTGATTTACACACTCCCCGGGAGTGTGAGAGCTGTGAATGACTACATGGATGAGATAACCAAAACGCTGAAGCATTTGTACCTAATGAAAATGGGAATCGATGCCCACTAAATCCTTAGCGAAAATTCGGTACTTTTTGTAAACCACACCTCCCATTCTCTCCATTTCGGCACGCACTTTCGTATTGGTCTCCATCTCCAGATGGCTGTCAATGTGGGTCATCCCTCTACCAATGGCTTCTTTCAACATGGCTACGCCAAGAATGGTATCGATACCTTTATTCTGATATTCGGGCTTGATGGCACCCAGCAGCAGGTTAAGTTGCTTTGTTTTTCGCTGCGAGGCGAATACCTGAAAAATCCCGAAGGGGAGCATATACCCCTTGCTTTTCTTAATACCCTCGCTAATATCGGGCATCCCCAATATGAACGCCACCACCTCATTGGATTCATTTTCAATCACCTTCAGATACCGAGGATCTAAAATCATCAGGTATCTGCCTGCAAATTCGTCCATTTCCTTGTCGGTCAATTCAACAAATCCGTAAATCTCCTGAAATGTTTCGTTCATCAGGCGTAAAACGGGACGAATATATGGTTTGATCTGCTGCTTGGTTTTAAAAGTTACCAATTTCAGCCCCTGCTGATTATTAATTGCCCTTTCGTAAACTTTTTGGTAAAAGTCGGGAATGGTTGGGGGCACCATAATCTTGTAAACCACTAAATCTAACTCCTTGGAATATCCCGATTGCTCCACAAAATCGACCAGATAAGGGAAATTACAGTTGGTGGCAATGACATTGGGCTCATCGAAACCCTCAATCAGCAAACCCTGCGGGTCTTTGTCGGAAAAGCCCAAAGGGCCCACAACCCTTTCCATGCCCAGGTTTTTTGCCCACTCTTCCACTTTGTTAAGCAAGGCTCGAGCAACATCGCCATCGTTGTATGTTTCCAAAAAGCAGAAGCGGGCATCCTTAATGTTGCGCTTTTGGTTGTATGGGTGATTGATAATCCCCATAATTCTTCCAACAATCTCGCCATTCTTTTCTGCAAGCAACAGGATGGTGCTGCAATGGGCAAAGGTTTCATTCTTACGTGGATTGTAATATACCCATTCATCCATGTAGATGGGCGGAACCCAATTGGAATGATTTTTATGTATCTTTGATGGAAGATGAATGTATTTTTTAAGGTCATTTTTATTCGAAACCTCAAAAATTCTTAGGTCAGGAGAAACCATACGGTAAAATTTTGCGAAAAGTAAACAATTGTTTTAAGCCATGGAAATTTTATTAAAAACTTTATTGACTTTTTGCTAACAGTTGGCATAGATCATCAAAAAAACGCATTGCCATAAACCTTTTATTCGTTAATTTGTCATACATACTCAACAAAGTAAATATCTATATTTTATGATGAAAGGCAGAATAGTTTTTATTGTATTGATTATCATTGGACTAAATCAAATACTTTTTTTGGGCTGCAAGGAGGGCGAGGTTAAAAAACAGGAGGTAGCCCAGAGACCACGTGCAGGATTGGCTGTTGATGCATATGTTGTAAAACTTCAACCACTTTCTCAGGGATTATCCCTGTCGGGAACACTGCTGGCAGGTGAGGAGGTTGAACTGAGAGCCGAAACTACGGGAAAACTCGTTGAATTTAACATAGTTGAAGGACGTACGGTTTCAAAAGGACAGTTACTGGCACGTGTCAACGATAGCGAAATCAGGGCAAGGCTTCAAAAGTTGAGGTCGGATTTAAAGTTGGCCGAAGACGATTTGGCACGAATGAAAAGGCTGAGGGAAATCAATGCGTTGAGCCAGCAGGACCTTGAGGCTGCCGAGAATAGGGTAGTGGGTATTAAGGCTGAAATCAGACTCTCGGAGGCACAGATTGAAAAAGCTGAGATTCGCGCTCCCTTCGATGGACGCATAGGCCTGCGGAATGTAAGCCCCGGTAGCTTTATTGGAGCCAATACCGTTTTAGCTACTCTCATTCAGGACGACCCGTTGAGGTTGGAATTCTCCGTACCGGAGCGCTACGCCTATAGCGTGAAGATTGGTAAAGGCGTTACCTTTACCCTGGGGCACTATCCCACTCAGTACAAGGCCTCTATCTATGCCACCGAATCTGTCATTGATCAGCAGACAAGGGCACTGAGGGCAAGGGCCTATTGCCCCAATCCCAAGGGCGAATTGATTCCCGGATCGTTTGCAAGGGTGTCGTTCACCCTTAACGGTAACCCCGAAACGTTGCTAATCCCACCTCATGCCCTTGTGCCCGTGCTGGGCGGGCAAAATGTTGTGCTGGCACGTAAGGGGAGGGCCACATTCGTACCCGTTGAAACGGGTATTCGTACCGCCACATCGGTGGAAATCGTATCGGGTATTCAGCAGGGCGATACCCTACTGCTGTCGGGACTGCTGCAGGTGAGGGAGGGAACCCCTGTTTCGGTTAACATTGTTGAGGATTGGTAAGCCTGTAAGGCAATCCCAAATTTATACATTTTATTAAAAAATCATCCTTTTCATTAGGCTGACAAACAAAATATTACATCAATGAACCTTTCAACGCTTAGCATAAACCGCCCGGTACTGGCTTCAGTTATCTCCATCGTCATCATGATTTTCGGGATTGTGGGGTACACCTTTTTGGGTGTAAGGGAGTATCCCAGCGTTGACCCTCCGGTGGTGTCGGTGAGCACATCGTATGTGGGAGCCAATGCCAGCGTTATTGAGGCACAGATTACCGAGCCCATTGAGGCTGCTTTGAGCGGTATTGCAGGTATTAAGTCCATCACTTCGAGCAGTATGGATGGCCGTAGCGCCATCTCCATTGAGTTCGAGCTGGGTGTGGATATGGAGGCGGCGGCCAACGATGTGCGCGATAAAATGTCGCAGGTGGTCAGGTTTCTACCGCCCGATATCGATGCACCCGTGGTGTCCAAGGCCGATGCCGATGCCGAGACAATTCTGATTATTACAGCGCAAAGCGACAGCCGCGATTTGCTGAGCCTTTCCGACATTGGCAACAACCTGATTAAGGAGCGGTTGCAAACGGTATCCGGTGTCAGTTCTGTTGGCATTTGGGGCGAAAAGCGCTATGCCATGCGCCTTCACTTAGACCCCAACAAACTGTCGGGATTTGGCCTCACCCCGGCCGATATACGGTTTGCTCTCACGCGCGAAAATATTGAATTGCCCACGGGAACCATCGAGGGATACTACACCGATCTATCCATCCGAACCCTTGGCAGGATGGAAACCGAGGAGGAATTTAATAATTTGATTATCAGGGAAGTAAATGGCGTTCCCGTGAAACTTAAGGATGTGGGGAGGGCAGAGTTGGGCCCCGAGAATATTAGAACAATTTTCAGGGGAAATCATGGTACCCCACAGATTGGGATTGCCATTACCCCACAGCCGGGGGTAAACTACATTGCCATTGCCGACGAGGTGTACAAACGGGTGGAGAGGTTGAAGGAGGAACTCCCCGACGACATTAGGCTGGGTATAGCCATCGATATCACCATTCCCATCCGCAATGCGGTGAAGGAGGTGAGGGACACCATCATCATGGCGTTTGTGCTGGTTATCATTGTTATTTTCATCTTCCTGCGCCGTTGGCGCACCACGCTAATCCCCATGGTCGCCATTCCCGTTTCACTTATTGGTGCCTTCTTTGTCATGTACCTTATGAATTTCTCCATCAACGTACTCACACTGCTGGGCATAGTGCTGGCAACGGGTCTGGTGGTTGACGATGCCATTGTTGTGGTGGAAAATATCTACTCGAAAATAGAGGCGGGATTGGACCCCCGAAGGGCAGGGCATGAGGGAACCAAGGAGATTTTCTTTGCCATTGTCTCCACCACCATCACCCTGGTATCGGTGTTTATGCCCATCGTGTTCTTGCAGGGGATGACCGGAAGGCTATTCCGCGAGTTTGGAGTTGTGTTGTCGGGTGCTGTGCTCATATCGGCAGTGGTAGCGCTCACGCTGACGCCCATGCTCAGCGTGAGAATTTTGGCTACCAAGGGTAAAGAGGGTTGGTTTGCTTCAACCATGGGGCGATTTTTCGATGGCATGTCCAGAGGATACCAAAAATCGCTGACGGCATTCGTGAAAAGGAGATGGATGGCCTTGGCCATCATGTTTGTTGCGCTGGTTCTCATTTTCTTGCTTGGGAGGGCAATTCCCTCGGAGTTGGCACCCCTCGAGGACAAAAGCAGGCTTTCCATCAATGCCACGGCCCCCGAAGGGACCTCGTTCGAGCTTATGGACCAGTATATTTCCAACATCGTTGCCTATGTTGATACCATGCCCGAACGCAAGTCGATTATTGCGCTTGCATCTCCCGGATGGTCGGGTGCCCGAAACAGCGGATTCGTTCAGGTGTTGCTCACGCAGCCCAATGAGCGCACCAAGTCGCAGCAGCAGTTGGCCAACGAGATTCAGGCATACCTCAATACCCAAACGCTGGCGCGCTCGTTCGTTGCTCAGCCGCAAACCATTCAGGCCGGCAGGGGCGGGGGAGGGCTTCCCGTTGCGTTTGTGGTGCAGGCACCCAACTTCGAGAGTCTGAAGGAGGTGGTTCCCAAGTTTTTGGAAAGGGCACAGGACGACCCCCGTTTTCAGGTTGTGGATGTGAACCTCAAGTTCAACAAACCTGAACTGATAATAGAAATAGACCGGGACAAGGCACGCGCCACGGGAGTAACCGTTCGCGATATAGCCGAAGCGCTTCAACTTTATTTTTCGGGACAGCGGTACGGTTTTTTCATCTACAATGGCAAGCAGTACTCCGTTATCGGGCAGGCCGAGCGCCATTTCCGCGACGATCCCTCCGACATTACGGGTATCATGGTGCGCAACGATAAGGGCAATATGGTTGAGTTGGGCAACCTGATAACCATTACCGAGGAGAGCACCACGCCCCAGCGATACCGTTACAATAGGTATGTTTCGGCCACATTCAGGGCATCCACAGTACCTGGGGTAACGCTGGGACAGGGCATTGAGGCCATGCGCGAGATTTCGCGCGAGGTGCTGGACGATAGGTTTACCACCACGCTCACGGGGATTTCGCAGCAGTTTGAGGAGAGTTCGGGCAGCATGTACTTTGCCTTTATTTTTGCGTTGATACTGGTTTACCTGGTGCTGGCTGCACAGTTCGAGAGCTATCGCGACCCGCTGATTATCATGTTCACTGTGCCTTTAGCCCTGGCGGGTGCGCTGATTACCCTGTACGTTCTGGGTCATACCATGAACATTTTTAGCCAGATTGGAATTATTGTGCTGGTGGGTATCGTCACCAAAAACGGTATTCTCATTGTGGAGTTTGCCAATCAGAAAAAAATCAAGGGAATGGAAAAGGTGCCGGCTGTTATCGAGGCAGCAGGCCAACGCCTACGCCCCATTCTGATGACCAGCCTCTCCACCATTTTTGGTGCAGTTCCCATTGCCTTGGCCATTGGCACATCGTCAACAAGCCGGATACCCATGGGTGTTACCATTATTGGCGGATTGCTCTTCGCTTTGGGGCTAACCCTTTACATTGTACCCGCCATGTATTCCTACATTTCGAAGAAAACTGCAAATATCATTAGCGATGAGGAGTAGAAGAATATTCTTTTTACTGTTTGCCTTTTTCCCCACCGTTGCCGGTTCGCAGGAGGTTCTGTCGCTTCAGGATGCCATTCGGATAGGTTTGGATAACAGCTATGCCATACAGATTGCGCGGAACAATGTGGAGATTGCCACGAACAACAACACGTTTGGTAATGCAGGGTATCTACCCAACCTTGGCTTCAACCTGAACCAGAGCAACAATTTTCAGGACAGGTATCAGGAGAACGCCGACGGAACGTCGGCTTCCACTTCCGGATTTCCCACATACAACCTCGCATCGGCTGTGCAGCTAAACTGGACCCTTTTCGATGGTTTCGCCATGTTAGTTCGCAAGGAGAAGCTGGGCCTGCTTCAGGAGCAAAGCCAACAGATGCTCCGCATTGAGGTGAAGAATACCATTGCCGATATTGTTTACACGTACTACAGCATTGTTCTCCACGAAAAGCTTTTCCGTTCATACAATGAGCAGCTGTCACTATCGCGACAACGATTGGATGTGGCACGCGAGAAGTCGAAGATAGGGGTGGGGTTTGGCCTGCAGGAGTTGCAAGCCGAAGTGGACTTCCGTGCCGATAGTGCCCAGCTTGTGCGTCAGAGGAACCGCGTGGTGAACCTTAAGGCCGAGCTCAATATGCTGCTCATCAGAGATCCCGACGTGGAGTTTAATATAGACATGGAGATACCTGTACCCCTCACAGTTGGTGCAGATGAGGTGTATGAAAAGATAGTGAGCTGCAACGATGCCCTGGCCAATGCCCGTATCATGTCACAAATTGTGGAGTTGGAACTTCGCGAGGCTAAGAGTAGCCGTTACCCTGATGTTAACCTTTTCTCGTCATACAATTTCTCACGAACCGGAACCCCCGAGGGGCAGATGCAACTTTACAGAACCCTAGGCCCCACCGTTGGTGTTGGCGTTTCGCTATCGCTGTTCAACGGGTTTAACGCCACCCGCCGCATTAGCAATGCCAGAATACTCGCTGATAACCAACGCATAAACCTTGAAAGTTTGAGCCTGAAGTTGAAAAGTTCGGCTTTCAAAATGGTAAACGAGTTGAACCAAGCCATAGAGTTGGTGCGTGTGGAAGAGAAATCGGCTTCGTTGGCACTGCAGAATACCGAGGCGGCTTGGGAGCGCTATAGGCTCGGTGCCATTTCGGATTTGGAACTGCGAGAGAGCCAGATAAAACTGTTAGATGCCCAGACAAGGCTGCTGCAGGCACAGATGAATGCACAGGCCGCAGAGATAGAGATTAGGTCGCTCACAGGCGAAATGGAAATATACCTTCAGTAGCGTTTCGGGTTAACCGGCTATTGAGTTCGTGAACAGGTACCTGGAATCGACTTCAAATTGAATCCGAAACTCTGGTAGGAATAATATTCTCTCGCACTACGGAATAATATTGGCATCGTTCATTTTTTTGATAGACTAAAATAACCGATTATGCAACCGATTTTACAGGGAAAAACCATATTGGTGGCAGGAAGCAGTAGAGGTTTGGGCTATGCCGTAGCCCACGCATCGGCTGCCGAAGGCGCCAATGTTTTCATGGGTAGCCGCGATGTGGAGAAGTTGGCCCATTCTGCATCGCAAATCGTTAAAAATACGGGGTCGAATGTGCTATACAGCCCCCTGGATGTTAGCAGATATGACTCCATTAAGCGCTGGGTAGATGCTGCTTTGCAGCAATTTGGCCGGATAGATGGCCTGCTTGTTAATGCAGGAGGCCCCCCGGCAGGTACCCTCGAAAGCCTTACAGACCAGCAATGGCAGTCGGCATACGAGTTAACCCTGCTGAGTGCGGTGCGATTAATCCGCGAATGTTTGTCTGTAATGAAGAAATCATCGGGAGGAAGCATTGTCACCATTACATCGGTTTCAGTAAAGGAGCCTATCGATATGTTACTTCTGTCCAATGTCTTCCGCTCGGGGGTTACCAGTCTGGTTAAAACCCTTTCGCGCGATTTGGCATCCTACAGTATCCGCATCAATAATATTCTTCCCGGCAGGTTCGATACGGAAAGGGTCGAGCAATTGGATAGGATCATTGCCGAAAGTAAAGGGATTGGCATTAGCGAGGTACGCTCATCCTTTTTTGAACAGATTCCCCTGTCGCGCTACGGAAAACCTGAGGAATTGGGCAACCTTGCGGCATTCCTATTCTCCGAAAAAGCATCTTTTATCACGGGAGTTACCATTCCTGTGGATGGCGGGATGACAAAAACGGTATGGTGATTGGGGTAATCCCGCGGTGGGCAAACTTCGTCTTGCCCATATTTTGCACATTCCAACCCGTGCTTTTATGATTTTAATAGGTTCGGGTCATTCTGTGGGGTACAACTATAATATAGTCGGCCTTGCCGTGATTTTCCTCATCAAGTTGTTCGATATTATCCTGAAGTACAGTAGCAATGGTGCCCACGTTGACCTTGGGCCGATACCTTTTTAGGTACCATACTATGCCTTCGTAGTTATCGGAATGGTATGTTCCATGGAAATGCAGAAAGGTTCCGTTTTCGCTAAGGTTTTTACTTATATTCCATGCCATAGTGGCATCTTTAATAGCCTGTGCTTTAGGTAGATTTTGATTATCTACATGGCCTTTAGCCGGCATACCCATCATGGTTACCATGGCTTTATAGACGGATAGTTCGGGGTCATATTCAATGGGTAGTGGGGCAATATAACTTTTCGCTTCGTCCGTCAGCTTTTCAAGAGCCTCAAAACCGCCACCGGAAACCATGGCTGCATAGCGGCGAGGGATATTTGTGGCTATAAAATTAATGCCATTCTCCTTGGCAAACTCAATGATAGGCTTATAGTCGGTCTTGTAATTTGGCCATAGCCTGGCCTCGGCCTCAAACCGATTCTGATTGATGTAATCCCAAAAGTACTCATTGATGATCAGTTGATTATCAGCCTCGAACATTTCGGCTCCCAACGTTAGGGATTTTCCTTTGGTCTCGAACATACTTGCAGCCAACTCAAGCTGTAACCAATGGGCTATGGGATTATCGTGAAGTTCTCCGAAAAGCACTACATCCTTTGCCATAAGGTTGTTTTTCATAGCCCCATAAGTTATCTCTTCGCCATTGGCAGTATAAATTCGGTATGCATCAAGCTGTTGGGCATTTGTTACGAAAAATATTGAACAAACGATCAAAATAAAAGTTATCTTTTTCATATTTTTGTTTTTCGTAAAAATAGTAAAAACTCTGCTTGGCTGACATCGGAGTTCAACAGTAAAAAAATTTAAAAAACAACATTATGGAAGTAACCCGATTATTCGATCTGCTTGAAAATGGAAAAAAGGTGTACAGCGCTAATCCCGCTTTGGGATGTAAGCAAAATGGGCAATGGATAACTTATGGCATTTCTGAATTCATTGATTATGCCAACAACTTAAGCTATGGCTTTCTTGCCATGGGGCTCAACAAGGGCGATAAGGTGATTACCGTTACCAATAATCGACCCGAGTGGAATTTTGTTGATATGGGCCTGAATCAGGCCGGGATGGTGCATGTACCGGTTTATCCTACCATAAGCAGGGAAGAGTACGAGTTTATCCTTAAACATTCCGATGCAAGGCTTGTATTCGTTTCGGACAAGCAACTTTATGAACTTATTAAACCATTGGCCGATAAAATTCCTGAAATCATAGGCGTATTCACTTTTAATGATATTCCCGGCGCTCCTAGCTGGATGGAGGTGGTGAACAGGGGTAAAGAGAACAGCACGGCCATGTCGGAGAAACTTGAAGCCATTAAGCCTACCATTCAGCCCGACGATTTGGCTTCGATGATATATACATCCGGAACCACAGGAATGCCTAAAGGGGTTATGCTTTCGCATAAAAATTTTCTCAGCAATGCACAGGCATTGCTACCACTTTTCGAATTGGGTCCGGGCGATAAATCTCTAAGTTTTTTGCCGCTCAGCCATGTGTACGAACGCTTGGTGAATTACTATTACCTGTCGAAGGGGGTAACCATTTACTATGCTGAAAACTTGGGAACCATTGGTGATAATCTGAAAGAGTTGAGCCCCACAATTTTTGTTTCGGTACCCAGGGTGCTTGAGAAAACCTACGATAAAATCATTGCCAAAGGGAAAGACTTAAAGGGTATTAAAAAGCAACTCTTTTTTTGGGCTGTAAATCTGGCCAACAGGTACAAGGAAGAGAACAATGGATTTTATTACATGCTAAAACTTAAATTAGCCCGTAAGTTGATTTTCAGTAAATGGAAAGAGGCTTTGGGAGGAAAACTGAGGTTTATTATCAGTGGCGGAGCAGCATTGCAACCTCGGTTGGCACGCATATTCTGGGGTGCCGGCATACCCATTTTCGAGGGATATGGACTAACGGAGACTTCACCCGTGATTGCAGTAAACCATGAAGTTGAGCCGGGTAACTTGATGTTTGGCTCTGTGGGGCCAATAGTGAACAATATTGAGGTGAAAATTGCTGAGGATGGAGAAATACTAATGAAGGGCCCCAGTCTTATGCTGGGATACTACAAGGCACCCGATCTGACGGCTGAGGTAATCGATAGCGATGGGTGGTTCCACACAGGTGATATAGGAAAAATAGAGAAGGGTAAAATACTGGTAATCACTGACAGGAAAAAAGAGATGTTTAAAATGTCCAGCGGAAAGTATATTGCACCGCAGGTAATTGAGAATAAACTAAAAGAGTCGCTATTCATCGAACAGGCAATGGTGGTTGGCGAGAACGAGAAGTTTGTCAGCGCCCTGATTTCGCCCAATTTCAGCTTTGTGCACAACTGGTGCTCGCGCCACGAAATCAACTTTGAGAACAATAGCGAATTGATACAGATACCGGAGGTGATTGCCAGATTCCAGAAAGAGATAAACGCCATTAACAACCTGTTGGGAGAGCATGAAAAGATTAAACGTTTCCGGCTTGTCCCCGACCAGTGGAGTCCGCAAACAGGCGAACTCTCCCCGACTCTCAAATTGCGCAGAAGAATTCTGTACCAAAATTACGATAGCATTCTGGTCGAAATCTATCGCCACGAAAAGAATCACGAAACAAAGGGCGTAAGAGGGGAGGAGTAAGTTAAGTTTCTTCGATTTCATTAGACTGATCTTCAATAAAATGACAAAAGCTGTCAGGGAGCATCTCCCTGACGGCTTTTTTTATTATTGGAACAATTGATGATGTAGCAGAATTCCATGATTTTATAACTTGGCATTGTGTGAACTCAGCAATTCTTGGGAAAAGCTGTTACCTTTGCTGAAACATGAAACAGATACAAGCATTACCTGTTAGGCGATGAACCCAACTCTTTTGCCCGATGTGTCGGCCATAATACTTTCCTCAGGTCTCTCGGAAAGGATGGGGCAGCCCAAAGCACTGCTGAAGTGGAACCACGAAACTACTTTTATAGAGAAGATTATCGGTGAGTTCCACCGCTTTGGATGCCAGCAAGTTGTGTGCATGATTAACACTGCCATCGAAACTGCCTGCAGTACGCTTGATGTGTCGTCAAACGTGAAGTTCGTGGTGAACCATCACCCCGAGTGGGGTAGGTTCCACTCCATCAGAATAGGGCTGGGCACGTTGAAGGGTACGGATTTCTGTTTTATCCACAACGTGGATAACCCCTTTGTGAACAGAGATATAGTTGAAAAACTATACCTGCTACGGGATGGCAATAGCTGGTGTTCGCCCATGTACAACGGTAAGGGGGGCCACCCCGTGCTTATCACCAGGCAAATAGCCGAAAGGATTTTGGGGATACACGATTTGAACACCACTCTTGCTGATGTGCTGAACCAATACCCAAGGGTCAGTGTTGCTATGGATGACGACTCCATACACAGGAACATCAATACCCTTGAGGATTACAAAAGATTTGTGGGTTAGGCTGAAGTGTTTGACCCGTCAATTCGCCCTGTTATGAGCGTGGATATTTCACGATGCAGGTCATCCGATACTCCGAAAACGGAGTAGTTTTTCAAATTCCATTTGCCAATGATATCGTCCACAAAGATATCGCGAATGGCCATTACCAGAGGGGTGGAATTGTTGACCAGTTTGCCCATTATCTCACACCACCCCATGTTTTCCAGTTCCATACGACCCACCTCATCAACCACAATAACTTCGGCATTGCTTTGCGCAGCGTGAGCCAACGTCTTCACACCCAGCTCGAGCCCCTGCGGGCATATGCAGAACTTGCCAAAACGCTCCCAACCGTTTTCGCTTTCGAGCCTTAGGAATGTAGCCCTGTCACCTGTAGCGATGTCAACAATGTCGTACCCGAGAGTATGCCCATTGTCCATTACCCGTGGGGAGTAAACGCCATGAACGGCGATATTGCGCGATTTGAGCGTTTCCACCAGTTTGTGCACCTGCGTGGTTTTACCCTGACCTACAGTATCGGCAATAATGAATATGGGCTTGGCAAGCCTTTGGCGTACCTCGTTTAGCCTGTACTCAACCTGCGAAATCACCTGGTGCAGAACCGATACGGGTTTCCGAGTCATTGATTTAAACTCCGGAACCAGCGCAATCATCATGGGGAGGCTTTCGAACGACAGTTCCAGAGCCAGAGGAAACTGTCTAAACGATGTTTTCAGGAAAAAATCCCTCACCCTGGGGTTGGAAAGTTCCGTGCCCAGCACTGAGAAGCCCAGAATAACAATGGCTGCTCGGAAGTTCATCTGTATCCCAATCAGTAATCCGTAGGCAAGGCTTTCTCCCTGGATTTTGCTCACCACAAACGAGGTGCCCATGGTTATGAGGGCAAAGAAAATCCAGAATCGCGGTCGCGATAGCTGCCGCAAAGCCCTCTTGTAGCGGATTATCCAGATGATGACTATGGTAAAAATCGATGCACCCCAGAATGGCCACGTAGAAAAGTTTAGCAGGATGAATGCACCCACTATAAGCGTGATATTAACGAAAAGCCAAGTAACTGAGTAGTCGAACGGATGCCTGTTGTTGAAGCTGTATTTGTACTCCTTAGCCTTGGAGAGCAAATTCTCCGATGTATGTTTAGCCAGTTGACGGCCAACCCTTATGCCAATTACTGCCGATAAGAATCCCAATAGAGCGTAAATCAAGGCAAGGGCTATGATGGGTGACCAAACCAAATCCACCTGAATATTCAGCTGTTTTTGGGCATACTTGAGCAAATCGGAGTAAACATTGACAATGTTAAAACCATAGTAGATGATGAAATTCAATATCTTATGGAACAGGTTCCAAGACATGGCAAATATTGCCCCCAGGGTAAAACCCAAGTAGGTGCGGCCAAAAATGCGTGTGAAGAGCTCGAGGAAAAGCGACTGGCTGAATATGGCCACCATGGGGCCAATGATCACTGCGCTGGGCGACATGGTTTTCATCAGAGCGCAGATAAGGCCTGCCCTCCAAAAAACACCCTTTGAGGTCCACTTGAAGCTTGTGGAAACGAGGATGATTATCCCAATTGCCGTCAGTACGTTGGAACTAAAGGGGATTCGCAGGTTGTGCAAAAAGCTGCCCAACACTATTTCCGATGCAGCCCAAATGGTTCCAATGATGGAAGCCTTTATCCACTTTTCGCTTATTTCGATACGGCTACTCATTGAGGATGCAAATTTTCTTGGCGCAGTACTTAAACAGGTGGTATCCTGTACCATATTCGCTCACAATGGTAAAAAGCCTCTCGGGGTTGTACACCCGCGATGCGCCAATGATATTCACCTTGTTGCGGAACAGGATATCGGGAATTAGACTGCTCGACGGGCCTGTAACCACCACCTGCGTATGCGGTCCTATGGCGGCCAACAGGCCGTCAATGGTGCTGTTGACCAGCGTCAATCCGGTAATGATTACAATATCCGATTGGGGTATCACCTCCCCATAGTTCTCGGCAGGTACGTAGTACTTCTTGAATTCGTCAACCAGGGCATCCCTGTTCAGTTCCAACACATAAAGCTTATTTTTGGTGGATGATATCCTGTGAATGTACGAGTTGAAAGCCCCGACAATGGTTATGGTTTTCTCGGAATTCAGGTCTATGAGGTCAATGGGGTCGGCATCCTCAACAATTTTGTAATTGCCATTGGCAATGATGGTTGACGAAATGGCGTTGAGTACGGCAATCCTTAGGGTGTCAATGAGTCCCGATTTTTTCTCCGTTTCGAACAGGGCGGTAACCCTGTGACCCACAACATTGGTGGGTGTAAAATCGCTAAAATCGCGATTTTTTCTCAGGCAATGATGCTGGATATCAGGCATGGTGCTTGCAGCACCGTGGCTCCCGTCCGACAGCCTGACGGCTGTGAGCAACACGCCAAACCTAACCTCATCAATGGTCAGCTGTTCAATCCGCTCGGCGTAGTTTTTCTTAATAAAATCGTAGGTCTCGTTAAGTATCATTGCCATTCAAAATTTGCTTGGTTTTCCTTGGGCATGCTCCTATCCTGACATAGAATCTAGCTTTGCCAAATATGAGGGATACAAGGGCTACCAACGCTTTCCCTTTGACTTTCCCATTTACTCGATCAGGATGCTTGTTTCACTCTGCAAAGATGACGCTGAAATGCCAATTAACCAATAACAAAAATCATACTTTGGAATTTTTGCCTAATTCTGCATTGGCAAAGGTATTGGAGTTTTTTTGATAATGATGCCAGTTCAATCCTAACTGCCATGAAATGGCAGTGGATTTATATTCCTTTCGTGAGCAACTTTTCACAAAAGTTCAACACGGTGCTGTATAGTTCTCTTGAAAAATTTGACGGTTTGCCAAAGTGGCTGTTATCTTAAATTCACATTACCATACTTGACCCTTATGGTTACTTTTTGCGTAGGGTTCGGGTTTTCGCCCACGGTCCCGTTAACGGTTAACTTATTAATGCTATCAATGCGGCTCACCCTGGCGGGCGACCCGTAGGTAATGCCACCGTATGCGGCTTGCCCGTCGAGGGTGTAGGAAACAGTGTGGGCAATGGGTGCACGCAGGCCGGCATAGCTGCCATTGAAAACAATGTATTGGAATTTCGGGTTAACCTCGTCAATGTGAACATCGCCGTACTTGGTGGTGATTTCCAGTTTCCTGTCCAATTGGTTAATCCGATAGGTGGTGTATCCGCTCTCGCCCACCAAATTGCCTATTCTGCCAATGTTGATGGTTCCATACTTCGACTCGTTGACCAGTGAGCTTACCCTTTCGGCATTGAATTTGGAATATTTACTCGACAGAACTAATGCAGTAGCCCTATCAACGTTAACATTGGCATATTCCATTTCGAACATCATCCAGTTGGCCTCTTCAATGGAGGCATTGCTATACTTGAGCCTCACAAGGCTGATATTCTCCGATGAGCCCGAGCATATGCAGTTGGCCTTCAGGTTGCCGTATTTCAGGTTGATGGTGGTATGGGCCGTGAGCCTGTCAATGAAAATATCGCCATACTTATTGGTGAGCGAAATGTTGATGTTGCTTGGAACCTTAACACGGTAGTCGATTTGGATTTTGTTGTTGGAAAACCAGCTGAAGCTGTTACTTCCCGTATTTTTCATCATCTTCTCGTCAATTTCTGTGAGGGCAGTTATATCGTTGCCTTTGACACCAAAATTTACTGTGATGGCCGACAGTATGTTTTCAGCCTTTTTTTTGTTCATATGCTCCACCACAACATCTACCTCAATGGCTATCATATCCTTATCCCAATTCTCTATGTTCAGCTGCCCATACCGGTTCTCTATGGAAACCCTAGTTTCCGGGTCGATTTGGTACTCGGTTTGAAAATGTTTGGTTACCTTATTATCGTTGGATTTTCCCATGCTTGATAATGGCAACCAGGCAAATAGTGCCAAAAAACCTAAAGAAAATAGTTTGGTGAGTTTCATATTGATTCTTTATTATGTTATTTCAAATTACTGTACATTTTGCAATTGAGCGATATACTTATCCATCACTTCGAGTTGGTGTTGATAGTGGAGTGTGAGTGCGTATGTAGCCTTCTCGGTGCTGGGAAACTCGCCCATTTCCTTTCTGAGATTATTATAATTCTTATTTAACTCTGAAAGGGTATTCGTAATTTCCCTTTTCGTAATCAGCATTTTACCCCGCAACATGTTGTTGATTACGCGTTGTTTTTGTGATACCCTGTAGCGGTAATACTGATCCACCTGATTAATCTCTGAAGGAAGGGTTTGGTCGGTAAAATGGCTTTTGGCATTCATCAGTTCTCCTCCCAAATGCCACATTAGGGTGAGCCCTACCATGATAATAACAATTGCAGCAGCAGCCGTGGCGGTGTAAACTATCCACATGTTCTTTCTCAGTTCTACCCGGCGCACCGACAATTTTTCTTTGAATCTGTCGAAATGCCCATCGATGGGCTCATCCCTATCAAATTCGGTTCGGTGCTGCAATATGTATTCCTCTATCCTTTCCATATGTTAAGCATTAACGGTTAGCGTGAGAATGTTCGACAGCTTTTGCTTGGCCCTGCTTAGCTGCGAACGGGATGTGGAGGGGCTTATGTTCAGCATTTGTGCAGCCTCTTCGTGCGAATAGCCCTCCACCAGTACAAGGTTCACTATCAATCTGTACCCTTCGGGTAGCATGGCAATGGCATTACGAACTTCATCCACCGATTCGGGTTCAAAATCCTTCTCATCCATCGGGTCATTATCCTTTAGATCGAATAGTTGGTCAATGGATGTGGTATTCAACCTTTTCTTTTTCAGAAAATCCAATGAGCTATTCACCACAATCTGTTTGAGCCATGCCCCAAAGCTCACCTCGTTGCGATAGGTGCTAATCTTATCAAATGCCTTAAAGAACGACTCCTGCATCACATCCTCCGCATCCATGGGGTTGGAGACTATCCTCAGGCTGGTGTTGTACATGGCTTTAAAGTAGAATCGATAGATATCGAATTGAGCCCGACTATCGCCCTTTCGGCATCGGTCAATCAAAGCCTGATGGATATTGTGATACTTTCCCTTCACACTCATAATTCCCTGTAATGACGAAATGCTTGTGCCGAGCGCTGCATGTTAAAGCAATTTTTTAAATATTTTGTCCCACGTACGAGTGGATGCCGGACTTGTCGATTGTTAAATATTAAAAAAAATGCATAAAACTGTTATCTATTTGCAATTTGTTGCATATTTTTGACCCCTGAAAGTTAATCACAAACCATTAATTAACATTAATATGAAAACGAGTAAACTTTTATTTATGTCTGTCATGCTTTTTGGAGCATTGACTTTAGCATCCTGCGGATCGTCGGGAGAAAAAGCAAAAACCGAAGAGGCCAAAGTTGAATGCACACACGATCATGAGAAAGAACACGAGTGCGATGAGGCTAAGAAGGATTCATGCACCCACGAAAAAACCGGCGATCACGAGTGTGCAAAAGAGTTGGAAAAAGCCGATAATACGAAGTAGTAACAGATGGTACAAAATTTAAGAGCCGCATCAGAGCGGCTCTTTTTTTGCGATTTGAATTATCTTTTGATGTGATTATTGCATGGGGTCTTTTGGAAATAAAATTCACATCAGCAAAATTAACTTACAGCGATTTGGCCTTAAACATGTTAATATTCACGCCTATTTGCTGAAAGAAACCATCTATATATATCACATCATAATCCACCCTATTCACTCCCCCTTGCCAGAACAAGGCTATGTTATCGTTCAAACGGTAGTCAATACCTAATCCACCCAATGCACCAAAGCAAACAGGCTCTTTCTTTGAACGCGTTTCTATACCATCAAGACTAAATTTTATGCCAATGTAATTCATGCTTAAACCGCCATATAGATATGGGTTAAGTCTGCTTCTGGTAAAAAATCGCACTTTAGGGCACAGGCTCACTCCCAGCATATTGTATGTTGCCTTCTCCAAATGGAAAAGTTCATCGGGCATAAAGATAAAGGTTGCATATTTTGCCATTCCCACAATGCTGAATTTGCGGCTAAAATTGTACTGGGCACCGGCATCTATTGAAAAACCGAATTCAAAGATCTCGGTAAAAACATCGGGTGAAAGGGCCATGACCATTCCCCCTGAGGTTTGCAGTGTGAATTTCTGCTCAAACTGTGCGAAGGTGGACTGCCCTGTAACGAAAAGAAGTGCAGCCGGAACAATCAATTTCAGTAATTTTTTTCGCATGGTCGTATTTCTTTTAGATATTTACTAATCAGTCCTTTACACAACGAATATTCCTTCCATCCGACTTGTATTGATTGCTGTGCCCCATTATTTCGTTGTCGTAATTGGTATGTACAGCATAAGCGGTAGAAAGTTGCCCGATATCGGGGCCTTCGGTGGATGTCCAATACCAGCCCCTTAGCCCTTCCTCCTCCATGGGTCCGGAACTTATAAATCCACCCGGAAGTGATGAGAACTCAGCCTCATCCGTAGCACTTGTATTTGGCGGGAGCCAAAGATTACTCTTACTTTTTAGCTTGCCCCCTGCAATTCCACGTCCACCTAAAATAGTAAACAACCTTTCCCAATCTTCATTATTTGGAACATGCCAGCCCGCAGGACACAATCCTCGATTGTCCGAAACTACATACCAGTTGTAAAAAACTCCATAGGTTTGTCCTTCCCCTTCCTCGCTGTAGTGACTCCATGCAAATTGAGGTGAATGGTCGTTTAATCCATTTCTCCACTCTTCCGGCGATTGGTTTTCGGGGATTGGTGTTCCGTCTTGGAAATGTGTAACCTTTAGATTTTCAGCCATTATCTCTACTTCGCCCATATCAAACAGTGGATGAGCAATAATAACGGTTTTGTATGTATTCCCGTCAATATCTGTAACCGTTGAACGACCAACGATGTAGCTTAATTCTTCCTTCTCCTCACAACCAGTAAGAAGAAGAAATGATAAGGGAATCATCCAAAAAAACTTTAGTGTTCGTTTCATACATCCTCACTTTAAATTATACTTAATCCCTGTAAAACCGCCATAGGTAACCATTGAAACGGTATGGCCTTTTTCAAAAAAATAAAAGTAGGGATTGCATTTTAGGCTTAATAGACATTTTTGATGCTCAAATCTCTTGAAACCGTTGCTATGTTTACCTTTGACGCAAATCAAAGGCTATGAATAAAAAAAGTGCCCTCACTGTGGTAGTACTATCACCAAGAAGAATGG